>JGI26240J51127_1000826_pt1 | contig 11580 bp, 9 predicted proteins | sample SaaInlV_150m_DNA_5_FD_51127 | JGI IMG/M metagenome (IMG submission 51127)
TTAGAATATGTAATGTCGATAACAGAACTTCCAAAGGTAGAGTTAAAGTCTGTTGAAAATATTAAATTTGATGAATATTCAGTTAAAATTGANNCNAACGAAACAGATAAAAGAATTAAAGAAATAGCCAAAAGTCAGAACAATTTTAAAGAAGTTGCAGCAGATGTTAAAGCAGTAGAGGAAAATTTAGTTATTTTTGACTACAAAGCAACGATTGATGGAAAAGATTTTACTGGTGGTGAAGGAAAAAATACTCAATTAATTCTAGGTAAGGACTTATTTATTAAAGGCTTTGATAAGCAGCTTATCGGCGTTAAAAAAAATGATGAAAAATCTGTTGACGTTACTCTGCCTGAAAATTATCCACAAAAAGAATACGCAAATAAGAAAGCTAATTTTATTTGTAAAATTACAGAAGTAAAAAAATCAGAGGAAGTAAAAATAGATGATGTTTTTGCTAAAAACTTAGGTGCAAAAGATCTTGCTGATTTAAAAGTATTAGTTAGTAAACAAATTAATGATGAATATAAAAATTCTCTAGATAAATTGGCAAAAACTCAAATCTTAAAAGAAATTGAAAATTTTAAAGTAGATGAAATTCCGGAAAACTTAATTGAAGAAGAAGTTAAGATTTTATCTCAAGGTATGACTGAAGAAGATTCTAAAAAAAGTAGAAAAAATTTTGAGGAAATCGCTAAAAAAAGAATTAAAGTTGGGTTGATATTAAATGAATTCGGTGAACAAAATAAAATCAAAGTAACCGAACAAGAAGTTCAAGCTGAAGTTCAAAAACAACTTAGAATGATGCCTGGCCAAGAAAAGATGGTTATGGAATTTTATCAAAAAAATCCATCAGCATTAGCTAGCTTAAGAGGAACCGTGTATGAAGAAAAAATTATCGATTTAATTAAAACTAAAGCAAAACCATCTAAAAAAGAAATTAGCAAAGAAGAAGCAGAAAAAATTTTAAAGGAACATCAAAAACAAGATCATAATCATGAACATGACCACAATCATGACCACGATCATCCTGAGGAAAAAAAAGCTTCAAAATCTACTAAAATTGAAAAAAAACCAAAACCCTCAGCATCTAAAAAACCTTCAACAAAAAAAGTTAGTAAAAAGTAATCACAAGTTGTATAAGTAAGAGAATCAACTTATGACAACAAATTTATTAGATCAAATGAATACTCTTGTACCTATGGTTGTTGAACAATCAAATAAAGGTGAGAGAGCTTATGATATTTATTCAAGACTTCTCAAAGAGAGAATTATTTTTTTGGTAGGACCAATAAATGATAACGTAGCATCTTTAGTTACAGCTCAACTTTTGTTTTTAGAGTCTGAGGATCCAAAAAAAGAAATCAATTTATATATCAATAGTCCTGGAGGACTAGTGACAGCAGGTCTTGGAATTTATGATACTATGCAATACATTAAACCAGATGTTTCAACATTATGTATTGGTCAAGCTGCATCAATGGGTTCATTTTTATTAGCTGCAGGTAAAAAAGGTAAAAGATTTTCTTTGCCAAATTCTAGAATTATGGTTCACCAACCTTCTGCTGGTTTTCAAGGACAAGCTACAGATATTGAAATTCATGCTAACGAAGTTTTAGCCTTGAAAAAAAGACTTAATGAGATTTATTCAAAACATACTGGAAAATCTGTTGATGATGTGAAGAAAGCACTAGAACGTGATAACTTTATGACTCCAGATACTGCAAAAGAGTTTGGTTTGATAGATGAAGTAGTTGAAAATAGATCTTAATACACAACATCTTGACACCCCATTAAACTGATACTTGATTAGTATGAGTCTTCTATATTAAAGTAACTTTACTGATTCGTTTATAAATTATATGACAACAAATAATAAAAATATTCTTTACTGTTCTTTTTGTGGAAAGAGCCAACATGAAGTTAGAAAACTTATTGCAGGTCCAACTGTATTTATATGTGATGAATGCGTTGAACTATGCATGGATATCATCAAAGAAGAAAGTAAAGACACATTTGTTAAACATCAAGATGGGTTACCACCGCCTAAAGAAATTTGTGCTGTATTAGATGATTATGTTATTGGGCAGCCTCACGCAAAAAAAGTTTTATCAGTTGCTGTTCATAATCATTATAAGAGACTTAATTATGAGACTAAAACCAGCAAAACAGTTGAACTTTCAAAATCAAATATTCTTTTAGTTGGTCCAACTGGTTGTGGAAAAACTTTATTAGCTCAAACTCTAGCAAGAATCCTTGACGTTCCTTTCACAATGGCAGATGCAACCACTTTAACAGAAGCAGGTTATGTTGGTGAAGATGTTGAAAATATAATTTTAAAATTATTACAAGCTGCTGATTACAACGTTGAAAAAGCACAACGTGGAATTGTATACATCGATGAAGTTGATAAGATTAGCAGAAAGTCAGAAAACCCTTCTATAACTAGAGACGTGTCTGGAGAAGGTGTACAACAAGCTCTATTAAAAATTATGGAAGGGACAGTGGCNAGCGTTCCACCTCAAGGTGGCAGAAAGCATCCACAACAAGAATTTTTACAAGTAGACACNACAAATATTTTGTTTATTTGTGGTGGAGCATTNGCTGGCTTAGATAAAATAATATCTCAAAGAGATAAGGGTACATCAATAGGATTTGGTGCAAATGTAAAAAAAACAGATGATAAAAAAACAGGTGAGTGGATGAAAACTTTAGAACCTGAAGATTTGTTAAAGTATGGCTTAATCCCAGAATTTATTGGAAGACTTCCAATGATAGCTACATTAGAAGATCTTGATGAAAAATCTCTAGTTAAAATACTACAAGAACCAAAAAACTCGCTAATTAAACAATACCAAGAATTATTTAAATTAGATGGAGCTAAGTTAAGTTTTAAAGAAAATGCGATCAAAGAGATTGCACAAAAAGCAATTAATAAGAAAACTGGGGCTAGAGGCCTTAGATCAATCTTAGAAAATATTTTATTAAAAACAATGTACGATCTTCCAAGTCAAGACAATGTGGAGGAAGTTATTGTAGACGCTAGTGCGGCCAAAGGACTATCTCAACCAATCATAGTTCATTCAAAAAATAGTAGCAAAACAAAGACTGACAAAACTTCTGCTGCCTAATTTCACGTTAATAAGTAATAAATAGCTATTGCAATATCATATTTAATATCCATATTTAGATGATGGATGTAAAAATTGAACGACCTTTATTACCGTTAAGAGATATTGTTGTATTTCCAAATATGGTAGTTCCATTATTTGTTGGTAGAGATAAATCTATTGCCGCTTTAAATGAAGTTATGAAAAAGGACAAAAAAATTGTTCTAGTTACCCAAAAAAATTCAGAAATAGATGACCCTAAAAAAACTGATGTTTTCATGTATGGTTGTGAAGGTAATATTCTTCAGTTATTAAAATTACCAGACGGTACAGTAAAAGTTTTAGTTGAAGGAAGTAAAAGAGTAAAAATTTTAGATTTTAAAGATAATGAGAAATTTATTATTTGTGAATATGCTCATCACCATGATGTAGTAACTAAAGATGAAGACTTAATACCACTAGCAATGACTGCTGTAAGAAGATTAGAAAAACTAACTTCAATTAATAAAAAAGTATCAAGTGAAACGATTAATAATATTAAAAAGTTAACTAATGCATCACACATTGCTGATAATATCGCATCTCACCTAACAGCTACAATTTCAGAGAAGCAACAAATATTTGAAACTATAGATGTTAAGAAAAGACTTAATTCTATAATTAAAATAATGGAGAATGAAACCAGTATTATTGGAGTTGAAAAAAGAATTAGAGGAAGAGTTAAAACTCAAATGGAGAAAACTCAAAGAGAATATTATTTAAATGAACAACTTAAAGCTATTCAAAAGGAATTGGGTGAAATCGAAGATGGAAAAGATGAAACTTCAAGTTTGAATAAATTAATTATTAAAGCAAAAATGCCAAAAGATGTTGAGAAGAAATGTATGGCTGAGCTTAAAAAATTAAAAAATATGAGCCCAATGTCTGCTGAGGCTACTGTTATCAGAAATTATCTTGATTGGATGACAGATCTACCTTGGTATAAAAAAAGCCAAGTTGATATTGATCTGAAAAAAGCACTTGCAGTTCTTGATGCAGATCATTTTGGTTTAGAAAAAGTTAAAGAGAGAATTATTGAATTTTTAGCAGTCCAAAAAAGAATGGAAAANATTAAAGGTCCAATTTTATGTTTAGTTGGTCCTCCAGGTGTTGGTAAAACATCATTAGGAAAATCAATTGCAAAAGCTACTAACAGAGAATTTGTAAGAGTTTCTGTAGGTGGTATGAGAGATGAAGCGGAAATAAGAGGACANAGAAGAACTTATATAGGCTCTTTACCTGGTAAAATTATTCAAATGATGAAAAAAGCAGGTACAAAAAATCCACTTATTCTTCTTGATGAAATAGATAAAATTGGAAATGATTATAGAGGAGATCCATCTTCTGCTTTGTTAGAAGCATTAGATCCAGAACAAAACACAACATTTAATGATCATTATCTAGAAGTTGATTATGATTTATCTGATGTCATGTTTGTTACTACAGCTAACACTTTGAATATTTTACCACCGTTATTAGATAGAATGGAAGTCATTAGATTAGCTGGTTATACAGAAGATGAAAAAATTAATATTGCAAATAAGTATCTACTACCCAAACAAGTTAAAGATAATGGAGTTAAAGAAAATGAAATGACTTTATCTGAGGATATAATTAAAGAAATTATCCAAAGCTATACAAAAGAGTCTGGTGTAAGAAACCTAGAAAGAGAAATTTCAAAAGTAGCNAGAAAAGTTGTTAAGAAAGTAGTTTCTGGAGAAGAGAAAGAAGTTAAAATTGATTTAAAAAATTTACCAGACTATTTAGGAATTCAAAAATTTAAATTTGGTGAACTTGAAAGTAAAGATAAAATCGGTGTTGTTACTGGTTTAGCTTGGACTGAATACGGTGGGGAAATTCTTAAAATTGAAACTGTTATAATGCCAGGAAAAGGCAGAATGCAAATTACAGGAAAATTAGGTGAGGTTATGCAAGAGTCTATCAAAGCTGCAAAATCTTTTATTAGATCAAAAAGTTTAGATTATGGAATCATTCCTCCTTTATTTGAAAAAAAGGATTTTCATATTCATGTTCCAGAAGGAGCTACTCCTAAAGATGGACCCTCAGCAGGTATTGGTATGGTCACTTCAATAGTTTCTGCAATCACAAATAACCCCGTCAGAAGAGATGTTGCAATGACAGGCGAGGTAACATTAACAGGTCAAGTATTGCCAATTGGTGGATTAAAAGAAAAACTATTAGCAGCACACAGAGCTGGGATAAAACAAGTTATAATTCCGAAGGAAAATGAAAAAGATCTTGTTGATATGCCTAAGAAAATTATTGATGATATAAAAATTACTCCTGTTGAGCATGCTGACGAAGTATTAAAAATAGCTTTAACAAAAGAATTAAAAAGAGTTGAGTGGGTCGAGGTTGAGAAAATTTCTCAATCTAATGATAAATCTCAAGCCAGTATTCAATAATTACCAATTTACATTATCTATTCCTTGATGTAATAGTAGCGCTTGTTTTGGGCGGTTAGCTCAGTTGGTAGAGCATCTCGTTTACACCGAGGGGGTCAAAGGTTCGAGTCCTTTACTGCCCACCAAAACAACTAAAGTGGGGGTGTAGCTCAGTTGGTTAGAGCGATCGCCTGTCACGCGATAGGTCGAGGGTTCGAGTCCCTTCACTCCCGCCACTTTTTCCCTATTAATTAACATTTATATTATTAAAAATGTGACGTAAGTACCCTTCAACAAGAGGTAAAAACTGCTATATAGACTCAAATGCTTTCAGAATTTTTAAAAGATTACTTACCAATTATTATATTTTTGATTATTGCACTTGGTCTGAGTTGTGCTTTTGTTGTTGTAAACTTAATATTATCACCAAAACATCCAGATCCAGAAAAATTATCTGCGTATGAATGTGGTTTTGAACCCTTTGAAGATTCAAGAATGGAATTTGATGTAAGGTTTTATTTAGTGGCAATTCTATTTATAATCTTTGATTTAGAGATAGCTTTCCTTTTTCCNTGGGCAATATCATTGGGCAATATTGGAGGTCTTGGCTTTACTTCAATGATGATATTTTTATTCATTCTTACGGTTGGATTTATTTATGAATGGAAAAAAGGTGCACTAGACTGGGAATAAAATTTTAGATTATGAACTTAGAAAATAAAAATAAAGAAATTCCTGAAGAATTTAAAAAACTTGCTGAAGACTTTAGTAAAAATGGTTTTATCACAACTTCACTTGATAATTTAATAAACTGGTCAAGAGCTGGTTCATTACACTGGATGACTTTTGGTTTAGCTTGCTGTGCTGTTGAGATGATGCAAACAGCAATGCCAAGATATGATTTAGAAAGATTTGGTGCTGCACCAAGNGGGTCACCAAGACAATCTGATGTTATGATTGTAGCTGGAACTTTAACNAATAAAATGGCACCGGCATTAAGAAAAGTTTATGATCAAATGCCTGAACCGAGATATGTTATTTCGATGGGTAGTTGTGCAAATGGTGGTGGTTATTATCACTACTCTTATTCTGTAGTCCGTGGTTGTGATAAGATAGTACCTGTGGATATTTATGTGCCAGGATGTCCTCCATCAGCTGAAGCATTACTTTATGGAATCTTGCAATTACAAAAAAAAATTAGAAACAAAGGATCTTTTGAAAGGTAATTTATATGCAAAATTTAATAGATCTTGAAAAAAAAATTAACTCGGAACTTACAACTAAAATTAAAAAAACTGAGATTAGACATGAACAGTTATATATTAATATTGATAATGAAGATTTGATAGATGTAACGTTATTTATTAAAAGTAACGAGAATACAAAATTTAGACAGTTAATTGATATTACAGTTGTTGATTACCCTGAAAATGCTCAACGTTTTAAAGTTGTGTATTTGTTTTTAAGTCATGAATTTAATCAAAGAATTATATTAAGTTACCTAATAAGTGAAAATGAAGTTATTCCATCACTAACACCCATTTATCCTGCAGCAAATTGGATGGAGAGAGAAGTTTTTGATATGTATGGAGTTAAGTTTAAAGACCATCCAGATATGAGAAGAATACTTACTGATTATGGCTTTGAAGGACACCCCTTAAGAAAAGATTTTCCTTTAACTGGTCATACTGAAGTTAGATATAGCGAAGATCAAAAGAAAGTTATTAGTGAACCAGTTAAGTTAGAGCAAAATTATAGAAATTTTGATTACGAAAGCCCTTGGGAAGGAACAAAATATATTAAAGATCAAACTGACCTTGAAAATGACAAAAAAAATTAAAACATTAAATCTAAATTTTGGACCTCAGCACCCCGCAGCTCATGGTGTGTTAAGATTAATTTTAGAATTAGATGGAGAGGTTGTTGAAAAAGCTGATCCACATATTGGTCTTCTACACCGGGGAACAGAAAAGTTAATAGAAAATAAAACGTATATGCAAGCAGTCCCTTATTTTGACAGACTTGATTATGTTGCTCCAATGAATCAGGAACATGCTTTTGCTTTAGCTATAGAAAAAATTTTAAAGATAAATGTTCCAATTAGAGCCCAATTAATCAGAGTAATGTTTTGTGAAATTGGAAGAATATTAAGTCATATATTAAATGTTACAACTCAAGCTCTTGATGTAGGCGCTTTAACTCCATCACTATGGGGTTTTGAAGAACGTGAAACATTAATGACATTTTATGAAAGAGCATCTGGTTCAAGACTACATGCCAATTACTTCAGGGCCGGTGGTGTTCATCAAGATTTACCGATGGGTCTTGAAGAGGATATAGGTAATTTTTGTGAGTCGTTCCCGAAGATAATAGATGATCTAGAAACATTATTGACTGACAACAGAATATTTAAACAGCGAAATGTTGATATAGGAATTGTAACCAAGGAAGATGCGTTAGATTATTCTTTTAGCGGTGTTATGATTAGAGGCTCTGGAGTTCCTTGGGATCTAAGAAAATCTCAACCTTATGACTGTTATGAACAACTAGAATTTAAAATTCCAGTAGGAAAAAATGGAGACTGTTTTGATAGATATTTATGTAGAATTGAAGAAATGAGAGAAAGTGTTTCAATAATCAAACAATGTTTAAGTAAAATGGAAAAAGGACCAATTAAATCATTAGATGGAAAAATTAGTCCTCCACCTAAAAAAGATATTAAACAATCAATGGAAGCTTTAATTCATCACTTTAAATTATTCACTGAAGGTTATCGTGTTGACAAAGATGAAATTTATACTGCTGTTGAAGCACCAAAGGGTGAATTTGGTGTTTATTTAATATCTGATGGAACCAGCAAACCTTACAAATGTAAAATTAGAGCTCCTGGCTTTTCTCACCTACAAGCAATGGATTATTTGATTAAAGGACATATGCTTGCTGATGTACCTGCTGTTTTAGGTTCGTTAGATATTGTTTTTGGAGAGGTTGATAGATAATGAGTTTAAGAAAACCTGCAAAAGAACAACCAGAAAAATTTGAATTCACAGCAGATAGTNTAGCTGCAGCAAAAGAAATGATTTCCAAATATCCAGAAGGAAAACAACAAAGCGCTGTAATGGCATTACTATATATCGCTCAAAAACAAAATGATAACTGGATACCACTTGCAGCAATGAAATATATCGGAAAGTTTTTAGATATGCCTTATATAAAAGTTTATGAGGTGGCCACTTTTTATACAATGTATAACCTATCACCAGTTGGAAAACACTTTATTCAAGTTTGCACAACTACACCATGCATGATCAGAGGAGCTTATAAACTTGTTGAAGCATGCAAAGAAAAAATTTCAGAAAATGAAAATGAATTATCNACTGATAAATCATGCTCATGGATGGAAGTTGAATGTTTGGGTGCATGCGTTAATGCCCCAATGATGCAAATTAATGATGACTATTATGAAGACCTAGATAAAGAAAAAACTTTAAAAATTTTAGATGAGATACTTGACGGTAAGACGCCAAAGCCAGGATCTTATAGAGGAAGAGTTAATAATGAACCTGAAAATAACAGAAAAACACTTTTGGATTTAAAAAATGCTTAACGATAAAGATAGAATATTTCAAAACCTATATAATGATAAAGGTTCAGATGTTGAGTCTTCAAAAAATAGAGGCGACTGGGTAGATACTGCTGAAATAATAAAAAAAGGTAGAGAATGGATTATAGAAGAAGTTAAATCATCGGAATTAAGAGGAAGAGGTGGTGCTGGATTTCCTACGGGTCTTAAATGGTCTTTTGCCCCAAAAGAACTTGGTTCTAGACCTCACTATCTAGTTATAAATGGTGATGAATCTGAACCTGGCACATGTAAGGATCGTGATATTTTAAGGTTTGAACCTCACAAATTAATAGAAGGATGTTTGATTGCTTCTTACGCAGTTCAGGCCCATGTTTGCTATATTTATATACGCGGCGAATATTTTATTGATGGACAAAAACTTCAAAAAGCAATCGATGAAGCTTATGAAAAAAAACTTATAGGAAAAAATGCCTCTGGTACTGGCTGGGACTTAGATATTTATATTCATTATGGAGCAGGCGCTTATATATGTGGTGAAGAAACAGCACTTCTAGAAAGCATCGAAGGTAAAAAAGGTCAGCCAAGATTAAAACCTCCTTTTCCAGCTTTAATAGGATTATACGGATGTCCAACAATAATTAATAACGTGGAAACTATAGCTGTTGTTCCGACGATTTTGAGAAAAGGTGGTAAATGGTTTGCGTCATTAGGAAAAGCGAAAAATACAGGAACTAAAATATTTTGTATATCTGGAAATGTTAATAAACCATGTAACGTTGAAGAGGAAATGAGTATATCTCTTAAAGAGTTAATAGAAGTACATGCTGGCGGAGTAATTGGTGGATGGGATAATCTACAAGCAGTAATACCAGGTGGATCTTCTATGCCTATTATACCAAAAAAAACATGTGAAACTTTAACAATGGATTTTGATTCACTTGTTGCTGAGAAAAGTGGTTTAGGAACCGCAGGTATTGTCGTTATAAATAATGATCAGGATATTATTAAATGTATGGCAAGAATTGCTAGATTTTATAAACATGAAAGTTGTGGACAGTGCACACCATGTAGAGAAGGTTCTGGATGGATGTGGAGAATGTTAGAAAGAATGGCTAAGGGAGAAGCGTCAAAAGATGAAGTAGAAATGCTTGGTGATGTTACAAATCAAATTGCTGGTCATACTATTTGTGCTTTTGGTGAAGGATCTTCATGGCCTGTCCAGGGTTTGTTAAGACATTTTAGAAAAGAAATTGAGNAACGAAACAATTTTGAACCAACAATAAAAAAAAATAATGAAGTTCCTTATTTAGTCGATCAACATTTATTGGATAAAAAAAATGCCTAAATTAAAAGTTAACAATATTGAAGTTGAAGTTGAAGATGGCTTAACAGTCTTACAAGCTTGTGAAAAAGCTGGAGTTGAAATTCCAAGATTTTGTTATCACGAAAAACTTTCAATTGCTGGAAATTGTAGAATGTGCCTAGTTGAAATGGAAAAATCTCCAAAACCAGTTGCNTCATGTGCGATGCCTGCTGCTGAAGGTATGAATATTAAAACGAATACTGAATTTGTTGAAAAAGCAAGAAAAGGTGTGATGGAATTTTTACTTGCAAATCACCCATTAGATTGTCCTGTATGTGATCAAGGTGGCGAATGTGATCTTCAAGATCAATCAATGTTTTATGGGGTAGATAAATCTAGATTTAAAGAAAATAAAAGACAAGTTCCTGAAAAAAATATGGGTCCTTTAATTAAAACTCAAATGACAAGGTGCATCCATTGTACTAGATGTGTTAGGTTTGCAACAGAAATTGCTGGTGTACCAGAAATAGGAGCAATAGGACGTGGTGAAGATATGCAAATAACTACTTACCTTGAGCAATCAATGCAATCAGAATTATCTGCTAATGTTGTTGATTTGTGTCCTGTTGGAGCTTTAACATCTAAACCATATGTTTTTGAAGCAAGACCTTGGGAATTAAAAAAGACCGAATCTATTGATGTTATGGATGCTATTGGCTCTAATATAAGAGTTGATACCTATGGCTGGGAAGTTAAGAGAATTTTACCAAGAATAAACGAAGACATTAACGAGGAATGGATTTCTGATAAAACAAGACATGCTTGCGATGGTTTATCAAATCAAAGACTAGATACACCTTATATTAAGTATAATGGAAAATTTGAAAAAGCATCATGGTCTGAAGTTTTTAATATAATTAAATCTAAGTTTAAAAACACTGATAAAGAAAAAATCTGTGGGTTAACTGGTGATTTAGTCAATATGGAAACACTTTATATATTTAAAGAATTTTTTAATAAAACATTAGGTTCTCAAAATATAGAGTCTAGAGATAATTACAGTTATTTAAATCCAGAAAAGCGAGAAAATTATTTATTCAACTCATCAATTAATGGAATTGAAGAAGCTGATTTTAT
>JGI26240J51127_1000832_pt1 | contig 11536 bp, 8 predicted proteins | sample SaaInlV_150m_DNA_5_FD_51127 | JGI IMG/M metagenome (IMG submission 51127)
AAAAAAATGTAGCTTCTGGAAAATATCCCTATTTTCGTCCACTCTATCTGGTCACACACCCAGAGCCAGAAGAGAAGATAGCAAAGTTCCTAAACTTTGCCTTCAGTCCAGAGGGACAAGCAGTGATCTCAAGCCAAGGAACCGTCAATCTCGATGAAGGAAAAAGGACTCTGTTCCCTAGATTTTACAAATAAAATCTTCACCACGCTTTCAACAACAGGGCGCTGCCGCTCCCTAAGAGGACGATACTGATGATCTGCACGAATCTTTGCTGACTCAATCCAGTATGAATCTGTCCGCCTAGCCACATCCCTGTCGCCATAATTGGAAGCGCAACTACTGAGATGATGAGAAGATCGATACTGAAAAAACCTGAAATTGTGTATCCAATTAAGCGCATAGATCCATCCAACATAAATATGGTGGCGATGGTTCCTCGAAATGGAAGTTTCCCTAACTTTCTCATGGTCAGGTATATCACCACAAAAGGACCTCCCGTTGCAAAAGTGGTTCCAACCAGACCCGCTAAAAATCCTAATGGTGCAGACCAGATTCTAGAACCTTGTGGTGGAGAGATCGCAAGCAGCGTATAGATTGCGTAACTGATGATAAAGATCGCCAATGCGATAGCGAGCAGTTCTGGTTGAACAGTTTTCATTGTGTAAAGTGCGATGACAATGCCAGTCAAGCTAAACGGTATGAGTGGAATAATTTCTCGCCACTGAATCTCTTTTCTATGATGTACGCCATGTGAAAGAGAGCCTATATAGTCGAGCAGAATAACAATCGGTACAACCGCTGTGATTGGAAACATTAGCGAAAGCAGTGGAACCGCAACCAGCGCAGAGCCGAAACCGGTGATACCACGCACAAAGTAGGAGAAAAATATGACCGCTATCGAGAGGACAATTTCAGCCGTCGTAAACTCATCCACAGATTTTTACCTACCCCAACCTAACGGTCAGGATCATACGCCAGATTTGGACCTAACCACTTCTCTGCTACTTTTAGGTCAACTTCTTTGCGTTCTGCATACTGTTCAACTTGATCTTTTTTGATCTTACCGACTGCAAAGTAGCGGGCATCAGGATGAGCAAAGTAGAGTCCGCTAACTGAGGCTGTCGGTACCATTGCCATTGACTCGGTTAACCAGATACCCGTATTGCTTTTTGCATTAAGCAGCTTCCAGAGCGTCTCTTTTTCACTGTGATCAGGCGATGCTGGATAGCCCATTGCAGGACGGATACCTTGATACTTTTCAGCAATCAGCGCTTCGTTATCAAGTATCTCATCTTTTGCATAGCCCCATACCTCACGCCGAACCTTCTCATGTAGCCACTCAGTCAGCGCTTCTGCCAATCTATCTGCAATCGCTTTAAGCATTAGCGCACTATAGTCATCATGATCTGCCTCAAACTCTGCCACCTTCTCATCAATACCGATCCCTGCGGTAGCTGCAAAACCACCGATGTAGTCAATCTTATTGTCTGACTCTGAGCTATCTGATCTTGGTGCAATAAAATCAGCGAGAGAGTCATTATATTTTCCGGCAGGCTGTTTTCCCTGTTTGCGCAGTTGATGCAGTTTACACTTCACTGTGGCGCGCTCCTCATCTGCATAAACTTCAATATCACCACCGACTGCATTAGCTGGAAAGAGCCCAACTACTGCCCGGGCAGAGAGCCAATTTTCTGCGATAATTTTATCTAACATCACCGTTGCATCAGCATAGAGTTTGGTCGCCTCTTCTCCCTTATCTTTGTCTTGAAGAATTTTAGGATAACGCCCTTTCATCTCCCAAGCGTGGAAGAAGAAGGTCCAGTCGATATATGGAACAATTTCCTGTAGATCAATATCATTTAGCACTGTTAACCCTAACTGCTGTGGGCGGTGCGGGGTAAAGTTACCCCAATTTATAGGGATAGAATTATGCTCTGCCTGTTCAATTGAGATTAAGCTCTTCTCGCTGTTTTTAGCTGCACGCCGTTGACGCACCGTCTCATACTCATCTTTAAGATCAGCTAAAAACTTGGGTTTTTTCTTCTCTGAAAGTAAGATGGAAGCAACGCCCACCGCACGCGAGGCATCGGAAACATGGATTACACCGTGCGCATACTCAGGCTCTGCTTTGACTGCGGTATGCGCCTTGGAGGTGGTTGCACCCCCTAACATCAACGGAACAGTGAAGCCTTGTCGTGTCATCTCTTTTGCTAGGTGAACCATCTCATCCAGCGATGGAGTGATCAATCCAGAGAGTCCGATAATATCTGCGCCCTCCTCTTTAGCCCGTTGCAGAATGGTCTCAGCGGGCACCATCACCCCGAGATCTATCACCTCATAATTATTACACTGTAGCACCACACCGACAATATTTTTACCAATATCGTGCACATCCCCTTTGACGGTCGCCATTAGAATTTTTCCCTGACTCTCAATCGCACACTCTGCCTTCTCTGCCTCTAGGAATGGATCTAGATAGGCAACTGATTTTTTCATCACGCGTGCAGACTTTACAACCTGCGGTAGGAACATTTTACCTGCACCAAATAGATCACCCACTACATTCATACCATCCATCAATGGCCCCTCAATTACCTCAAGCGCCTTATCAAAATGCTGTCGTGCCTCTTCGGTATCCTCATCAATAAACTCGGTAATGCCTTTCACCAGCGCATGCTCTAAGCGTCTGTTAACATTCCACCCTCGCCACTCTTTAGCCTCTTTCTCAACGCCAACTGACCCATCTCCAAAATATTTAGGGGCAATCTCAACCAAGCGCTCGCCTGCATCAGGATCACTATTGAGCACCACATCCTCTACTGCCTTGCGGAGCTCTTCTGGAATATCATCATAAACAGCGAGCTGTGCCGCATTGACAATCCCCATACCCATTCCCGCTTTAATTGCATGATATAGAAAGACCGCATGTATCGCTTCGCGCACTGGGTTATTACCACGAAATGAGAACGAGACATTAGAGACACCTCCAGAGATCAGAGCATGTGGAAGTGTTGCTCTGATAGTTTTAGTCGCCTCAATAAAATCTACACCGTAATTATTGTGCTCTTCAATTCCTGTTGCAACTGCGAATATATTGGGATCAAAAATAATATCCTCAGCAGGAAATTTTATCTCATCTACTAAAATACGATAAGCTCGGGTACAGATCTCTACCTTGCGTGCCTCGGTATCTGCCTGACCCTCCTCATCAAATGCCATTACAATAATTGCAGCACCATAACGGCGACAGAGTTTTGCATGCTCACGGAACTTATCTTCCCCCTCTTTCATTGATATAGAGTTTACTATGGGCTTACCTTGCGTACACTGCAGTCCAGCTTCAATAATATCCCACTTAGAGGAGTCGATCATTAGGGGAACTTTAGATATATCTGGCTCCGATGCAATCAGATTCAGGAAACGCACCATCGCCGCTTTACCATCCAACATTCCCTCATCCATATTGACATCGACCACCTGCGCTCCATTCTCAACCTGATTACGGCAGACATCGAGCGCCTCTTCATACTCTTCATTGAGAATAAGGCGTTTGAATTTTGCCGAGCCAGTAACATTAGCGCGTTCACCCACATTGACAAAGAGTGACTCTGCGGTAATGTTAAGTGGCTCAAGTCCAGAGAGACGGCAAGCTGGTGAATATTCTGGAAGTTGACGAGGGGATTTCCCTTCCATCATCTCAGCAATTGCTTTGATATGGTCGGGTGAGGAGCCACAGCAACCACCGATAATATTTATAAATCCTGCATCAACCCACTCTCCGACATACGCTGCCATCTCCTCTGGCGTAAGATCATACTCACCAAATTCATTGGGAAGCCCTGCATTAGGGTGCGCCGAAGTATACCATTCAGAGACTCGCGACATCTCTTCCGCATACTGGCGCAACATATCAGGACCAAGCGCACAGTTAAGTCCAATACTGAGTGGCTTGGAGTGTCGTAGACTGTTATAGAATGCTTCCGTTGTCTGCCCAGAGAGGGTGCGCCCCGAAGCATCAGTTATCGTTCCAGAGATCATTATTGGTAGATAAATATTATTATCTTCAAAATATTTATCTACGGCAAAGAGCGCCGCTTTAGCGTTAAGTGTATCAAAGATGGTCTCAACCAAAATCAGATCTGCACCGCCTTTAACCAACCCATCAATGGACTCCAGATAGTTTTCAACTAGCTCCATATAACTCACATTGCGAAATCCTGGATCATTAACCTCTGGTGAGATAGAGCAGGTGCGGCTCGTTGGACCAATCACTCCCGCTACAAAACGGGGCTTATCAGGAGTAGAGTAGTGGTCAGCCGCCTCACGGGCAATTCGTGTCGCTTCCTGGTTAATCTCATGCACCAGATCTTCCATTCCATAATCCGACATTGAGACACGAGTTGCATTAAAAGTATTGGTCTCAATTATATCCGCCCCAACTTCTAGATATGAATCATGAATACCACGAATAATAGCTGGCTGAGTCAGTGCAAGTAGATCATTATTCCCCTTTAGGTCACTCGCCCAATCAGCAAAACGCTCACCACGATAATCCTCTTCCTCCAGCTTATGGCGCTGAATCATCGTCCCAGTCGCTCCATCTAGGATCAGGATTTTTTTTGCCATTAAGGCTTGAAGCTCTTCAGTACGATCTTTTATCAGTTTAGTCACTATTTTATCCTGCTCTATTTAACTGTTTTTATAATCTAAGAATGTTTTTCTTCTATTTTTCCAACAATTGTAACAGAAATAATGATAACGGCTTTCGTGTAAAATTATCACATTATGATTATTCGTGTAGCCATTCTCTCCCTGCCTATTAGAAGAAGTTTTGACTATCTTCCGATTCAAGAGAGTCAAAAGGAGGAGAACTATCCAGCGGGGATACGAGTTAAAGTTCCATTTGGTCGCCAACAAAGAGTCGGTATTGTTATTGAGGTTTTACAGAGCTCTTCTATTCCTGAAGATAAACTTAAACCAATTCTAAATATTTTAGATAGCAAACCTCTACTTCCACCAATACTGCATAAGTTAATGCTTTACAGTGCTAACTACTACCATCACCATATTGGAGAGGTGTATGAGAGTGCACTTCCTGTACTTCTGCGCAGAGGAAAAGCAGCAACTGAAGAGATGATAAACCTCTACTGCGCTACTACAACAGGCGACAGTGACAAGAATCAACTTGAACTCAAACGAGCTCCTCGCCAAAAACTACTGTTAGATATTTTGCAACAACATCCAGATGGAATGAGTAGTGAATCCATTCGAGATGTTTTCTCTAACTGGAACTCTCCTATGGCTGGCCTTATTAAGAGAGGCTTGGTTATTAAGCGCAGTGAAGCGATAGAGTGCTCTTCTATTAAAGAGCAAAGTGAAACTTATAGTAATATACTAAAAGAGCAACCTCTAACCTTAAACAGTGAACAGCAGAGAGCTGTAGATCTCTCCCACCANCTCCCTCTCCTGCTTCAAGGAGTCACTGGAAGCGGTAAAACTGAAGTATATCTGCAGATCATTCAGAGAGTATTAGAGAGTGGTAAACAGGCACTACTTCTAGTTCCAGAGATCTCTTTAACTCCACAGACTGTGCAACGCTTTAGAGATCGCTTCAATATCTACATCGTACTGCTTCACTCAAAAGTTAGTGATAGTGAACGACTTAATGGATGGCTTCAGGCTCGAAATGGAGAAGCTGGCATTGTTATCGGAACTCGTTCTGCAATATTCACTCCGCTTAAATATCCTGGGGTAATTATCATTGATGAGGAGCATGACGGTTCATTTAAACAGCAGAGTGGATTCCGCTATTCTGCCCGTGATATTGCTGTGCTGCGCGGGAGAGAAGAGAAGATTCCAGTTATTTTAGGTAGTGCCACTCCATCCTTTGAGAGCCTGNACAATGTCACCACCAAAAAATACCTACAACTACCATTAACTATGCGTGCGGGTGGAGCTAAACCACCTCAACTTTCATTAATAGATGTGCGTTCTCGTAAGATGAGAAACATGCTCTCCTCTCCACTTCTAGAAAAAATTCATGAGCATCTATCCAATAATGGGCAGGTTCTACTATTTCTTAATAGGCGCGGCTATGCACCTGTGCTACTCTGCCACCACTGCGGATGGAGTGCGGTATGCGAACGCTGCGACATTAACTACACATACCATCAACAGAGAAAAAAACTGATCTGCCATCACTGTGGAAGTGAACGCCCCAAACCGCAACAGTGNCCAGAGTGCGGTAGTAGCGGGGTTAAAACTATTGGTGCTGGAACTGAGCAGATTGAAGAGGCACTACAGAACAACTTCAGCGAAACATCTATTGCTAGAATTGATAGAGACACAACCAGTAAAAAGGGGGCGCTAGACCGTAAACTGGAGCAAATTCACTCTGGAGATAACCAGATACTCCTCGGAACTCAAATGTTGGCTAAAGGACACCACTTCCCAAATGTAACGCTAGTTGCAATTTTAGATGCTGATGGTGGGCTTTTTGGATCTGACTTTCGCTCGAGCGAGCAGATGGGACAGTTGATTACGCAAGTATCTGGAAGAGCTGGCAGAGAGAAGCGGCACGGCGAGGTGGTTATTCAAACTCATAACCCTGATCACCCACTACTTATAACTCTACTAAAAGATGGCTATCCAGCTTTTGCCAAAGTCGCAATGAATGAGAGAAAACTAGCACAACTCCCGCCATATTCGCGACTTGCGTTAATTCGTGCAGATGCAATTGATCCACAGATAACAATTAAGTTTTTATCTGAAGTGAGTGTGATAGCTCTTCAGCTCACAACANNAGATAATACAATAGAGATACTTGGACCAGTACCATCTCCAATGGAAAAACGAGCAGGGCGTTATCGAGCACAACTACTATTTCAATCAACTCAACGCAAAGCACTCCATACTCTATTAGAAACTTTGACGATTAAGGTTGATAAACTAAAAAGCGCGCGCAAAGTGCGTTGGTCGCTCGATGTAGATCCTATGGATATGCTATAAAATTTGCAACAGTTTCTGGTGAATACCACCAAAACCACCGTTACTCATCACCACTACTGTATCGNCTGACCTTAACCATGCGGCGGCTGTAGAGACAATTTCATCAACACTTTTATGAAGTGTTACACGATTACTGTCTAGATCTTCCTCTGCTATTGCTGCAGCGAGATCCCAAGCTAACTCTTCGCTATGCAGCAGCATAACACGATCCGCCGCTTCAAAAGATTCGAGCAGACTCTCTTTATGGATTCCCATCTGCATGGTATTAGAACGAGGTTCCATAATGGCTAAGATGCGCTGCTCTTTAACTTTGCCACGCACACCGTTTAGAGTAAGCTCAATAGCTGTGGGGTGGTGAGCAAAGTCATCGTAGATTGCAATACCATTGACCTCACCAATCAACTCCATACGGCGTTTTACATTTTTAAACTTACATAGTGCTTCAATTGCGTATTTAGTCGGCACTCCAGCGTGTCGAGNCGCTGCTATTGCAGCAAGTGCATTACTACGATTGTGCTTGCCAGTTAGCTCCCACTCTATCTTCCCGATTGATACACCATCAAGGATGACTGAAAATTTACTCCACGCTTGGTCATCTTGCTCTGCGTTCCATCTCTCTCCAATGGTCTCTACTGGAGTCCAAAGCCCTCTCGCTAACACCTCATCTATATCTTCTTCATACGCTGGATATATCACTAGACCATTAGCTGGCACGGTNCGAATAAGATGGTGAAATTGAGTCTGNATTGCAGCTAGATCAGCAAAAATATCAGCGTGGTCAAACTCTAGATTATTAANCACCAAAGTACGAGGGTGATAGTGGACAAACTTAGAGCGTTTATCGAAAAATGCTGTGTCATACTCATCAGCCTCAACTACAAAAAATGGGGCGTTACCTAACCGTGCCGATAATCCAAAATTTTGCGGAACCCCACCAATTAAGAAACCTGGGGTTAGACCTGCATACTCCAAAATCCATGCAACCATACTAGCAGTCGTCGTTTTACCATGAGTTCCAGAGAGAGCCAACACCCAACGATCTTGCAGAATATTTTCAGCGAGCCATTGAGGACCTGAAATATATGGAATACCTTGATTGAGCATATATTCAACAGCAGGATTACCACGACTTAACGCATTGCCTACTACCACCTGATCTGGAGATGGGTCAAGGTGAGATGAGTCATACCCCTCTTGGAGAGTAATGCCTGCTGCTGCAAGCTGATCGCTCATCGGCGGATATACATTTAAATCAGAGCCAGACACTGTATGCCCAGCCTCTCGTGCGAGTAGCGCAATACCACCCATAAAAGTTCCGCAGATTCCTAGAATATGTATATGCACTAGGTGAGATCCTCTTATTGTTATGACGGTTTACCGCAACACTTCTTATATTTTTTACCAGATCCACAGGGACAAGGATCATTGCGCCCAACCTTCTTTTCACTACGGCGCACTGTCTCTTGCTTTGGCATCTCACCATTCACGTAGACCCACTTACCATCTATCTTCTCAAAGTTAGCAACTTCGTGAGCTTGATGCTTACCACTTTTGTCACGATAACTAGCCTTAAACTCTACTACACCATGCGTATCACTCTCCCCCCCTGCGGAAGTTGCGACAACCTCTAACCCCAACCACTCTGAATCTTGAGACCACTTGCGTGCTGCGGCCTGATCATGATCTTCACGATGGCTTGGATGGAGTGAGTCATGAACATACTGAATCTCACTTTTAACATAAGCGCTATAGCGCGAACGCATCAATATCTCTGCGGTCGCTGGACTCTCTTTACCTGATAGGTATAGCTCACAACACTCTGCATAATTACTACCACTACCACATGGACAACTATCATTAACATCTGTACTACTCATCTGCTCTACTCCTTAATTTTTACTATTCATATTATATTGCATTTCAAAGTGCACCCTGCGTATACTCTGCTGATTATGACAAACAGATCACAATCAAATAGACTACACGAATCTCTAAATGATTTACCAAATGTAGGATTATCTCGACGCATCTTTGCGATATTATACGACAGCCTGCTACTTCTAGCACTACTGATGGTTGCAACCGCAATTGGAACTATCTTTACAGATGGAGAGGCAACCTCTCCAGGTAATCCATTTATGGCAACTTGGCTCTTCTTTGTTGCATTCTTCTACTTTGCTTGGCCTTGGCTAAATACGGGACAGACTTTAGGGATGAAGACTTGGCGTATTCTACTGCTACGCATTGATGGAAAACCTCTCACTCTTTGGCATATTCTGTTGCGCTTTCTAACCGCTATTCCATCAGTAGGATTAGGAGTGGGACTACTATGGATATTAATAAACAAGGATAGACTTGCCCTCCATGATATCTTCTCAGAAACTCGTCTAGCAGATATTAAAAACTTAAAACAGGTCTGAGCTAAGTTAAATTAAGTCGGACTTAGGCTCATCTGGCCAAGCACTAATTACCGCTTTCACTAATGTTGCCAGCGGGATTGCGAAAAATACCCCCCAAAAACCCCAAATTCCACCGAAAAATAGTACTGCAACAATTATTGCTACGGGGTGAAGGTTAACTACCTCAGAGAATAGGAGCGGCACTAAAACATTTCCATCTAGCGCCTGTATAACCCCATAAATTAACATTGCAGTACCAAACTCGCTACTCCAGCCAAATTGATAAAATGCTACAGCAGCTACCGGAAGAGTAACTACAGTAGCACCAACAAATGGGACTAATACAGATAGCCCAACCAGCACTCCCAACAACACAGCGTACTGCAAACTTAAGAAGAGGAAAGCTATATAGGTTGCAATTCCAACTGCGCTCATCTCCCAAAACTTACCGCGCACATAGTTACCAATCTGAAGATCTACTTCGCTCCAGACCTGCACAGCCAAGGAACGCTCTTTCGGAAGAAAATCTGCAATCCAACTAAACAGTTCATCTTTATCTTTTAATAAGAAAAAAACCAGCATTGGAACCAACACTAAATATATCAATATAGTAATAATTCCTGGAATATAACTTAGACTATTAGAGAGAGCATCCTTAGCAAANCCACTCATAGAGTTAGTAGCACTACTCGCAATATCGCTAACCTGCTGTGNACTTACTAAGGTAGGATAACTCTCTGGAAGCTGCTGCAAAATTTCTTTCCCCTCTTGCACCATTGCAGGTAAGGTTGAGATNAATTGAGTTATCTGTTGNGAAAGGAGCGGCAGAAGAACTACCAACATAAATATCATTCCTGCTAAAAACAGAAGATATATAAGAATAAAAGAGAAGTTCGGATTTGCTCCGCGGCGCTCTAACTGATCAATCGGTCGATCCATAAGATAAGCAAAAACTATTGCGACTAAGAGTGGACCTAATATTTTACCAAATAACAGTATCACTGCAAAAACTACGGCTATCAGGATTAGCATAATTACTAACTGAGAATTTGAAAAGTTACGCTGAAACCACTGTTTAAAAATATTATCCATCTATTATCTCTCTAATACCATCTATCTAAATTTTATTGACATACTCATGATAACGCTTACTAAACAGCTCCTCCAACTCATCAATAACCTCAACCGAATCTCGTCCTCCCATCAAATTACTACTCATCAAGTCTGCACTTTTTTTAAGTAGAGTATCAAGATCCAGCATCGAATAGCTCTTCCCCAGCCTTTTTATGGCATCTATAACTCTCTCATCTTTAGGGCGCGGTAGTGTGGTTATAGCTTCAACTTTATCTAGCGTATTGCTCTCTTCACAATTTTTAGCAGGTTGTCTACTTTGCAAAAATTCTGCATAATTGAGTAGATCTGCCCCACTCTTCTCATCTAAAGATGCAAAGACATCTATCAGCTTTTTAAGATTCTGCTGCACAGTACTCCTTTGAGAACTCTAAAAGCTCTTCCATAGCTCGTAAGCGGAATTTCTGCTTCTGATGAACAAACGAGAATGGACGAACCATACGCTTCTCAAAGGGGACTATCTTAACTGTATTCAACTTTAACTCTTTCTGGATTGATGCTTTAGATATGATTGTTATCCCAATACCAGCCTCAACTGCCCCCTTAATTGCCTCTGGGCTACCGAGCTCCATAACCACATTTAAATCTCCTGGATTTACGCCAGCCTCAGTTAAGTAGTCATGAATAACCTCTCTCGTTCCAGAGCCCTCCTCACGCCATATATATGGGTACTGCTTAATCTTATCGACTTTAATGCTTTTCTCATTTGCCAAGGGATGAGATGGAGGTACAATAAGAACCAACTCATCTTCACGACATAAATTTAGTTGAAGCTTTTTATTAGCNACTGGAGCCTCTACGATTCCAAGATCAATTATATTATTTTCAACCATCGANACCACACTATCAGTATTTCCTACTTTAAGGCGTACAATTACTGATGGATGTTTCTCATGNAATTTACCAAGCATATTTGGAACCATATATTCCGCAATGGTTGTACTCGCACCGAGAATCAATACTCCACTAACCTCACCAGTCATCTCTTTAACTGAATT
>JGI26240J51127_1000849_pt1 | contig 11405 bp, 13 predicted proteins | sample SaaInlV_150m_DNA_5_FD_51127 | JGI IMG/M metagenome (IMG submission 51127)
TGGTGGGGCGTGAGCGATTTGAACGCTCGACCAGCGGATTAAAAGTCCGATGCTCTACCAACTGAGCTAACGCCCCATATTAGTTTTTTCAACACTAAGTGTAAAAAGTGAAATTATACATTATCTCGATTTAAAAACAACAAAATTTAGCCTTTATTTACCATTTCTTTTAAGCTTTTTCCTGGCTTAAAAAATGGCACGTATTTCTCCCCTACCCGTGTTCTCTCACTGGTTTTTGGATTGATACCTTGGCGCGCCTTTCGATGTTTTTTTAAAAAACCACCAAATCCCCTAATCTCAACGCCTTCACCCGATACAATCGATTGTGAAATCTTTTCCAAGATACAATCAACCGCTAATTTGACATCGGACTTCGCTAAATTACTTCGCTCAGTTAAGGTTTGAACTAAATCGGTTTTTTTCATAATTTCACCATAAAAAAAGGCCGCTTTGTATCACTACTCAGCGGCCTTTTTAGTCAACAAGATTTACTTATCTTTTGCTTGCTTAAGTAAGTCACCTAATGTTGAGCCAGTAGCCTCATCAGAAGACTGCTTGTTGTAGTCTGCCATAGCTGCTTGCTCTTCAACTGAATCCTTAGCTTTAATACTAACAGAAACATTGCGAGATCTTCTATCAACATTCATGATAACCACTTCAACTTCTGCACCTGTCTTAAGTACTGTTGTTGCGTCTTCAACACGCTCTTGTGAAATTTCACCAGCTTTTAAGTACCAGTAATATCGTCAGCTAGGGCGATAACCGCACCACGTGGATCAACTTCTAAGATAGTACCTTTAACGATAGAACCTTTCTTATTAGCAGAAGCATACTGCATGAAGTCATCTTCAGACAATTGCTTGATACCTAAAGAGATACGCTCTTTTTCTGCATCAATGTTAAGAATAACAACTTCTAATTCTTGACCTTTTGAGTAGCTAGATACCACTCTTCAGAAGACTGCTTATCCCATGAGATGTCAGCTAAGTGAATTAGACCGTCGATGCCGCCTTGTAGGCCAACAAATAAACCAAAGTCAGTAATTGACTTAACATTAACGATGATTTTGTCGCCTTTGTTTTGAGTTGCTTCGAATGCTTCCCAAGGGTTTTCTAATGCTTGCTTCATTGATAATGAAATACGGTGCTTAGATTCTTGTACGTCTAAGATAACAACGTCAACTTCTTGACCTAATTTAACAATCTTAGAAGGACGTGCATTAGCATTTGTCCAGTCCATTTCTGAAACGTGAACTAAACCTTCAACACCATCTTCGATGCGCACAAACGCTCCGTAATCAGTAAGGTTAGATACTGTACCAGTAACCTTTTTACCGATTGGTAAACGATCTGAAATACTATCCCAAGGACTAGCAGTAAGCTGCTTAAGACCTAGTGATACACGCATCTTCTCTTTATCGTAGTTAAGAACCTTAACTTTAATCTTGTCGCCAATTGTTAGCTTCTCAGATGGGTGATTAACACGCGTCCAAGAAATATCTGTAATGTGTAGTAAACCATCAACACCACCAAGATCAACAAATGCACCGTAGTCAGCCAAGTTCTTAACGATACCTTCGATTTCTTTACCTTCTTCAAGTGTTTCAAGTAACGCCTCACGATCTGCAGAGTTAGCTTCTTGCATAACTGCTTTTCTAGAAATAACGATGTTGTTTCTAACTTCGTCCATCTTGATAACGATCGCTTCAATNTCTTGACCTGTTAGGTATGAGAAATCTTTAACAGGNCGTACATCAACTAATGAGCCTGGTAAGAATGCTTTAACCACACCAATATCAACTGTCAAACCACCTTTAACAGCGCCAGTAACAATACCAGTAACTGTTTCTTTTGAATTCATTGCCAATTCAAGTGACTGCCACAACTTAATACGCTTAGCATCAGCNTGTGACAATAGTGTATTACCCAGGCCATCGTCGATTGATTTTAGAGCAACTTCTACAACATCGCCCTCTGCAACTTCTAATTCACCTTTTGGGTTTTTAAATTCGTCTAGAGAGATAAAACCCTCTGATTTTAGTCCAACGTTTACAATCGCTTTTTCACGATTAAGACTAACTACAGTACCCATTAATAAGGCACCTACTTTTACGTTTTGTTGTTCTACACTGTTTTCAAACAGTTCAGCAAATGATTCTGACATATATTCTTCTTTGATATTGACCGGTAATTTTTTAGGCTATNTACGGTATNCGCCTAATGCATATCGGGTTAGTTTATTTATAAAGCTTAACCGCTTAAGCTTTAACCAATTCGCTCACTTGAGCGACTACCTCCATCAGTGATAACTCAGTGGTATCAATGATAAGAGCATCTTTTGCAGGTTTTAAAGGGGAGTGTTTACGCGAACTATCACGCGCATCACGAGCTTCAACCTCTGCTAAGATTTGCGATATTATACCCTCATGACCTTGCGCTTGCAATTGTTTTAGGCGCCTATTAGCACGCGCATCACTGCTTGCACTTAGATAAACTTTAAACTCAGCCTCTTTAAAAACCACCGTTCCCATATCACGACCGTCAGCCACCAAACCAGGAGCAACTGCAAAGTCTTGTTGACGTTTTAAAAGTGCACTACGCACCACGCCAATGGCGGCAATTTTGGAAGCCATTTCTCCAGTTTTCTCAGTACGTAAAATTGATGAAACCTCTTTACCATCTAAATANACACTGACCAGTTCGCTTCCCTCTTGAGTTTTAAACTCTAAGTCTAAATTAGTGGCAATCTCCACTAGGACAACTTCATCTGCGATATCGACAGCTCTGCTGTCTACTGCCAAGGCAAAAGCACGGTAAATGGCGCCAGAATCAAGTAAGTTCCAGCCTTGTTGCTGAGCAATAATACGAGCAACACTACCCTTGCCAACCCCGCTTGGACCATCAATAGTTAAAACTGGCACACTCATTTAACTTCTGCTCTCATNTGTGGAAATAGCAACACATCACGAATTGATGGCGAATCGGTAAATAGCATAACCAGTCGATCTATACCAATACCTTCACCCGCAGTTGGTGGCATGCCGTATTCCAGTGCGCGAATGTAGTCTGAATCATAATGCATGGCTTCATCGTCACCCGCATCTTTTTCAGCCACTTGCGCTTTAAAACGCTCAGCTTGATCTTGAGCATCGTTTAGCTCAGAAAATCCATTAGCAATTTCTCGTCCACCAATAAACAACTCGAAACGATCAGTAATGAATGGATTATCGTCATTACGTCTAGCGAGTGGCGACACCTCTGTTGGATATTGAGTAATAAAGGTAGGTTGCATAAGTCGTTCTTCAACCGTTTTTTCAAAAATTTCAATTTGAATTTTTCCCAAACCCCAGCCATCTTTAACGTCAATACCTAGATTCTTAGCGGTTGTTTTAGCCTTGTTTTCATTTAGGTCTTCAGCGCTTAAATTTGGATTATATTCAAGAATTGAGTCAAACACACTAATGCGATTAAACGCCTTAGAGAAATCAAAATCATCACCTTGGTAGTGGATTGTGGCACTACCACACACATCCACTGCGATACCTCTAAACAACTTCTCAGTTAGATCCATCAGATCGTGATAAGTAGCATAGGCTTGGTAGAATTCAATCATGGTGAACTCTGGATTATGGCGAGTTGATAAACCTTCATTTCTAAAATTACGATTAATTTCAAATACACGATCCATGCCACCAACTACCAAACGCTTTAAATAAAGCTCTGGAGCAATACGTAAAAACATCGGCATATCGAGTGCATTATGATGTGTCTCAAATGGTTTGGCAGTTGCACCGCCTGGAATGGTTTGCAACATTGGCGTCTCTACTTCCATAAAGTCAGCAGCATTAAAAAAGTTACGAATATAGCTTACAATTGCGCTGCGACGTTTAAAGGTATTACGCGCCTCTTCATTAGTGATTAAATCAACATAGCGCTGACGATATCTAATTTCTTGATCTGATAAGCCATGAAATTTTTCAGGCAAGGGTCTTAGTGATTTGGTTAGGAGTTTAATACTGTCAATACGCACTGACAACTCGCCAACGTTGGTTTTAAACAGTGTGCCTGTGGCAGCTAAAATATCGCCAATATCCCATTTTTTAAACTGCTCATTATAAAAACCTTCTGGCAGCTCATCACGGGTGACAAATATTTGAATTTTCCCACTTGAGTCTTGCACAGTTGCAAAACTGGCTTTACCCATCACACGCTTAAGCATCATGCGCCCTGCTATTGATACCTTGATTGATTTCTCTTCCAGCTCTTCTTTAGAGAGCTGATCATAGTCATTAGTAATGGTTTGCGCCAAATGCTCAGGTTTAAAATCATTAACAAAAGGGTTGCCCGCTTCTCTTAATTTATCCAGTTTTGATTTTCTTTCAGCAATTAACTTATTGTCGTCTTGGTCGCTCATAATTTTAATGTTGTGTTTTGATTTCTAATTCTTGTTGTGCAAGCTCTTTAGCCTTGGCCAAATCTTGCTGTGCTTGGGTAGTGTTACCCATGCGCTTGTGCAAAGTGCCACGATTATAATAGGCTTGATAAAAATTTGCATCCAATTCAATGGCTTTATTTAAGTCTTTTAAGGCTAAATCATCCTTGTTAATTTTAATATAGGCATTGCCTCGATTATAAATCGCGGCTATGTAGTGTTTATCCAGGCTAATAGCTTGCGAATACGCATTAATCGCTTCATTACTCTTTTCTAGGCGATCATAACAATTTCCTAAGTTATTAAACGCACCACTATCCGTATTTTTAAGCAAAATAGCTTGCTCAAAATACTCGACAGCTGAGNTAAAATTTTCTTTTTCTTGCTCCAAATAGGCTAGGCAGAAATAAGCCTCAGCGCTATTTGGGTTGGCCCGAATGGCATTTGACATACTCTCAATTGCCAACTCATCATTACCTTGTAGTTGATGTAAATTACCCAAACTTAGGTGTGCATTAGCCTTGAGATTTTGATCTGCACTGGAGTGGTTGATTAACTTATTCCAAGCTTGAATAGCCAGCGAAAGTTCGCCATTCTTTTGATGTGCATACGCACCTACCATTAAATCGCTTAATTCTGCTTCTATACTCATACTAGGGTGATTATTAATTTTCTTAGATTGTGTCCAACGCGGTGCTCATACAGATACAAACCCTGATATCGCCCCAAGGCTAGCTCAGAATTAACAACAGGAATAGATTTTGACTCACCTGTTAATATAGAGCGAATATGGCCGGACATGTCAAAATCACCTTCATTATTATGACGATAATTTGGATTAGCATCTTGCACATTATTCTTAAAATAATCCTCAACATCCAAAAGCAGGTTGGCATCTTCATTGCCCGTAATCATTAGTGAGGCTGAAGTATGTGCAACAAACACATGACACAGATGAGTCTTAACACCTTTAATCAATGCATTTATTTGAGTGGTAATATCAACCGCACCACGTTCGCTGGTGGCAATCATTAACTCGTGTTGGGTCACTTTAATAAATCCTTAGCTTTTTGCGTGTCAATCGCTTGAGAAGTATTAGGAGATTTTCTACTCAAGGACCTTATAAAGAAAAATAAACCAAACGCTAAAAATGCAAATGGGGCGTACCACAACAAATATGTATTTTTATTCATGGGTGGCTTAAACACCACAAAATCACCATAACGATCTGTCATGTATTGGCGAATGCTATCATCCGTTTGATTATCGACAATCAGCTCACGCACCTTTTCACGCAGGTCTTTTGCCAACCCAGCATTCGAGCCGCCAATGCTTTGGCCTTGGCAAACTGGGCAGCGAATCTCGTCAATCAAGCTGCGGTATCTTTGNTCATGAGTATCATTTTTAAAACTATTTGCCTCAATACTTTCACCAAAAACTGGCTGAAAAGCCAGNAATGTAATACATAGGACAACTCTTTTAAATAGAGCCGTTGTTTGGGTAAAATTTCGCATACGCTATTCACGAACCATAAAACCTAGATTTTACACTTCTCAAGCGGTGTAAAAGGAGACCCATGCCATTAATTACACTTGACAGTATTTCTTTGAGTTTTTCAGACAAACCCATTCTCAATNAGGTTAGNTCAACCATTTTAAAAGGTGACAAAATTGCACTAATTGGTCGTAATGGTGAAGGAAAATCTACCTTTATGAGGATATTAGCCGGCACTATTGAACCTGATGATGGCAAGCTTAAAATAAAAAATGGTATAAAAATCAGCTATTTAGAGCAAATGCCACCTGAAGATAATGATAAAAATTTGTTTGACATTGTCTCCGAAGGATTGGGTGAAATTGGCAATATTATCGCTCAGTACCAACACTTAATAAATAACGGCGAACTAAATAAAGCTGGCGAATTCCAAGAGAAAATCGATCAACTTGATGGCTGGCAATATTTACACAAAATTGAGGCCATACTTAATCGATTTACACTAAACCCTCAAACCTCACTTTCTACTTTATCAGGAGGCTGGAGGCGTCGTGTCATGTTGGCACGCGCTTTGATTCAAGAGCCTGATGTATTACTGCTAGATGAGCCAACTAACCATATGGATATTACCGCCATTTTGGATTTAGAGCGTATGCTCAAAGAATACCATGGCACTTTAGTAATTATTAGTCACGATCGTTCATTTATCGCCGGCATTGTTAATAAAGTATTCGACCTAGATCGTGGACATTTAAGTGTGTTTGAGTGCGGCTATAAAGCCTATGTTAAGCGTAAAGATGAACAGCTTCACGCTGAAGAAATNGCCAANGCCCGTTTTGACAAAAAACTCGCGCAAGAAGAGGTNTGGATNCGCCAAGGCATTAAAGCCCGTCGCACCCGAAACGAAGGTAGGGTTAGGGCTTTAGAATCTATGCGCAAATCTTTTACNGATCGTCGAGCCAAAAAAGGCAATGTCAAAATTCATGCNTTAGAAGATGAAAACAGAGCTTCCAAGGTTGTTTTTGAAGTTAAAAAAATATCTTACGATATTGCAGGTCTAGAANTAGTTAAAGACTTTTCAACGCTGATTCTCAAAGGTGAAAAAATTGGCATNATTGGNGGCAATGGTAGTGGTAAATCAACATTTATTAAGTTATTACTAGACGAGTTACAGCCAACTAAAGGCTCAATAAGGCGCTCGAAAACAATTCAACTTGCTTATTTTGACCAAATGCGTGACAATCTTGACCCGAACATGAAGGCGATGGATTTTGTCTCTGGTGGCCGTGAACGCATTGAAATTGGTGGAAAAAGCAAACACATCATTGGCTACTTACGCCAGTTTTTATTTACTGGTAAACAAGCCATGGCACCTATTAGAATGTTTTCTGGTGGTGAGAAAAACCGACTCATGCTCGCTAAAATCTTATCTCAGCCTGCTAACTTACTGGTACTCGACGAGCCAACCAACGACTTGGATGTGGAAACTCTAGAGCTGCTGGAAGAGATGCTGGTTGATTATAACGGCACTTTAATTCTGATTTCTCATGATCGAACCTTCTTAAACAATGTTGTTGGCTCAACAGTGGTGTTAGATGGGGATGGGGTTATTAATCAATATGCAGGTGGTTATGATGATTATCTTATCCAAAAACAAGATAAGATAGCAGTACAAAAAACCAAAACAAAAGTCAAGCCAAAGGCTGAAAAACCGAGTAATAATAGCCCTAAAAAACTCACCTATAAACAACAACAAGAGCTAAAAAAATTGCCCGAAAAAATTGAAAAAACTGAAATTCAAATTGGAGAAATTCAAATGCTACTTTCAGATCCTGAGTTTTTTCAAACTGATGAATCTCAAGATGCACTCATTCGTCTGGCTAGACTAGAGGCAGACTTAGAACGCTACTTTGATAAATGGGGAGAGTTAGAATGAGTAAAAATATACCCTTAATTGTTGATTTAGATCACACGCTAATTAACACTGACTTATTGTATGAATCTTCCATTGGCGCGCTCAAGCAACAACCTTGGTTAATCTTAATCTATCCATTTTGGTTTTTTAAAGGCAAAGGCTACTTAAAGAGTCAGCTGGTTAAGCGCTTTAGTATTGATGTCACCAGCCTACCTTATATCCAAGCTACGATTGACTATATCAACGANCGTAAAAAAATGGGTGATCAGGTTATCTTAGCAACCGCCTCTCACAAAGACTACGCATTCGCTGTCGCCAAACACATTAATTTATTTGATGATGTCATGGCNAGTAATTCAGAATTTAACTTATCCTCTCACAACAAAGCACAAAAACTCATTGAACGCTTTGGCAATAAGGGTTTTGATTATATGGGTGATCATATGCGTGATATGCCAGTATGGGAGGCATCAAATCTGTCGATTCTGGTCAACGTTAACGACAAAATTATTAAAAATACTATTCACCTAAAGACACTATTACTCTCTCAAAAAGATTAGTTATCTAATAAATACGACAAGCTGCCTAGTAGTAAGTAAATGGCGGTAGTAACCACCAAGGTTGCTGCGATGACGCGAGCTATTTTTAGATTTTTTCCTAGCACTTTGTTGCTCACAAACCAAACGCAATAACCAATAACAAACGCAATAATTAAAAGACGAACTAAAAACATAAGGNCTACCTAGATGAGTTGAGTGATTGCGCTATTTTAGTCGCTAATGCCAAATTAATGCCATTGACTTTTTGAATTTCATCTATGGAAGCATTTTTAATCTCTTGCAAGCCACCAAAATAATTTAGCAATGCACTACGCCTAAGTTTTCCAACTCCTGTAATCGCTTCAAGTGGCGAAGTTGTGCGTTTTTTGGAGCGTTTTAAGCGGTGATTTTTAATCGCAAAACGATGCGATTCATCTCGAATATGGTTCACCAACATAAGGGCAGGATCATGTGGTGCCAAATTAATCTTATTGACCTGAGAATCCTCAACCGTGATTAGGGTTTCCAGACCTGCTTTACGCTTTTCACCTTTAGCAACACCAACCAGCTGAATATCATCTATGCCGATAGAATTCATCACCATAATTGCTTGATTAAGCTGGCCCAAACCTCCATCAATTAGCACTAAATCAGGCAAAGGCTGTTGTTCTTTTAACAGCTTAGAATAGCGCCTAAAAATCACTTGATTCATGGCCGCATAATCATCACCCGGAGTAACGTTTTTAATATCGAATTGCCGATACTTCTTAACTTTTGGAACACCCTTTTCAAACACCACACACGAGGCTTTTGTTGCCTCCCCCATCATGTGACTAATATCAAAACACTCTATATATTCTGGGATTTTCTTTAAATTTAAAATACTCTGCAAATGTACTAGTGTTGATTTTTTTCTAAACCTGGCCAATAAGTTTTGATTTAAATTTTCTTTAACCGTAAGGCTGGCAATATTTAAATAATGCTTTTTGTCCTTATTAGGTGTATCAATAAGATGGGTGTTAAGCGCATCTGAGATGGTTTTTTTATCTTTAATTTTATGACTAACCAACAATTGCTTAGGGGTATCTTTACCCAAATAATAAAGTGGCAAAAAAGCACAAAGTACCACTTCAACTGCTTGATGAGTTGAATTTTTAGGTAGGATGAATTCTTGACCAACTTGCTTGCCGTTACGAATAAACAACACCTCAATTGCATTAACGCCATCTTGCTGGGTAATGGCAATAACATCCATATCGGCTGTAGAACTTGATGCGTGCTGTTCTTGAATTTTTCTCAAGTCAATCAGCTGGTCACGCAGTCGTGCGGCCAACTCAAAATCTTGATTTTGGGCGGCAATTTGCATTTTTTTCGAAATTTTATCCAGTGTTTGTTTACCTTTTCCCGAGAGAAACAAGGCCATCATTTTAACGTCTTGTTGGTAATTTTCATCATCGATATGGCCTACGCATGGCGCGCTACACAAGCCAATTTGATATTCCAAACAAGCTCTAGATCTAGATCGATAAGTTGCATTGGTACACTGCCTAACCCTAAATATTTTCTTTAACAAGATTAAAGAATCTCGCACAATATGCGCTGAAGGGTATGGCCCAAAATACTGATTTTTACTCTGCTTAGTGCCTCTAAAAAAACTCACTCTTGGGTGTTGATCATTGCTAATGGCAATATAAGGATAACTTTTAGAATCCTTTAGCAAGATATTATATCTTGGCATATGCTGCTTAATAAGCTCCGCTTCAAGCAGCAATGCCTGAGTTTCAGTTTCAGTGACTAGAACCTCAAAACTACTAATATTAGCCACAAGTGCTCGAGTTTTTCCACTTTCATGCTGTTTGGAAAAATAGCTGGAAACTCGATTTTTTAGATTTTTAGCCTTGCCAACATAGATCACTAAACTGTGTTTATCCAGCATTTGATAAACACCAGAATTTTGCGTTAGATTATCGAGTTTTTCTTGAATAGACATAAGCGAAAAAGGTAAAATAAAAGCAAAATTTTATTCTTTATAAAGACAATGATTAAAACAGCACTTATTATATTATCTATTATCTACTCAAACCTGACTTTGGCGTCAGAAAATTCTACAAATATTGCCGACATTATCGACCCGCCAAGCTCAGCTGCACTCAACATTATGGTGAGTGCGCTCACCTCATTAAAAGAGCTAAAGAAACAGGAAAAAGCCTCAAAAGAAAATGTTGAGGCACTTATTCGATTAAAGCTTTTGCCTAATCTTGCTATGGGCGTCGCTGCCAAAATTGCTATGGATAAGCACTGGGATGGTTTAAATATTCAGCAAAAGCAGTTTTTTCAAAATTATATTTCAGAATCATTAATCCAAGACTATGTTGGCATACTATCCAGCTATGAAAAACTTGATAGCGTTCAAATATCAGTGGATCCAGATGTTAAACGCAAGGACAATAAAGCCATTGTTAAGCTTAATATTAGCATCAACAGTGATGAAAAGCCATTTTCCATTTCTTTAAAAATGATTCGCCTCAATACATGGCATGTTTACGATGTGGTCTTTTCTGGTGTCAGCATTGTAAAAAATTATCGCGCTCAATTCGATTCCTACATTAAGCGTAAAGGTCTTGAGGCATTAATCACAAGATCTCAGCAAAAGCTAGACAGGATTAATAAAAAATAATGTACAAACTGGTTATCAAGGGTGGCAAAACTCTTAACGGCACGGTTAAGATTGCCGGCTCAAAAAACGCTGCTCTGCCGATTTTATTTGCCTCAATTTTGGCCGATGGCCCGCTAAAAGTCAACAACATACCGCACTTGAGTGATGTCTCAACCACACTCAGATTACTCATGGATATGGGTGCAGAATTTATTCTTGAGTCTGATAACTCACTACATATTGATGCCTCAAAACTNACAAAACTCACNGGTGAATACAGCTTAGTTAAAACCATGCGTGCATCAATTTTAGCGCTTGGACCTATGCTAGCTAAGTACAAAAAAGCTAAAATTTCCCTACCTGGAGGTTG
>JGI26240J51127_1000851_pt1 | contig 11391 bp, 7 predicted proteins | sample SaaInlV_150m_DNA_5_FD_51127 | JGI IMG/M metagenome (IMG submission 51127)
CTTCTGTTAGTGCATCTATCATTCCTTGTACCATCGATTCAACGGACATAGAAAAGCCGGCATCTATGTCCGTTCTTAGCCATTGTGCCCCTCAATGCTTGTAATCGTCATTATTCAAGTGTTTTAGAAATAGCCGTTTTACGCCTAAAAAGTGATAAAAAGTGCTAATTTCTGAATAAATCAGCGCCTAAAAGGGGCAATAACACACTTGCATCCCCCTCAACTACTACTTGAGGCGCCTCTGGCCGTATTTTTCCCCAGGATATAGCTTCTTTGAGCCGAGCACCCGATAACGAACCATCNTGTTCGGGCGCGGTTGTGATTCCTACAGCAGAATCTAGACCATCTCTATATTGATTCCACCAGATTACATGATGTTTGGATATACCACCTCCAACCATTAGTGCGTGTGATTCTTCAGCTGTCCAAGTTAAATCGGATAATATTTGTTCATCTGCCAAGAAATCAACCATGAAATTAGGATTCTTTTGTCTGTGCATGAAAAGCTGAGCTCCAATCGAGCCATCTGAAAGTCCAGGGATTACCATCGGGATTCTATGTTTTGCAACCCAATAAAGTAATGATGTCTCATCTTGAATTCTATCTCCCATAGCCCAACATAATTCAACGGAACCAAATCCTAACCATGGATTATCTGGAAATTTCTCTTTTCTTTCTGTTTCAATCTCTTCTAACCAAGGTAAGACTCTTTTCTCTAAAATATCTCCATAACATTCGTTTGGAACAATTACATTACCCAATCGATTCAATCCTTCCTCTCCTAATGCGATATCATCAAGACTGAAGTCTCCATGAAAATAGTCTTGATACGTTCTAGCGATATCGTGATCTAAAGTTCCACAAGTTGTAATTATCACATTGAACGACTTACGCTTTATTGCTTCTAAGAAAAATCCTCTAGTTCCCGTTGCACACAAACAAGCAGGGAAAGAAAGCCAGTTTAGAACTCCTTTTTCATCTGTCTTTTCGATACTCATTTTCAGTATATCTCGCGCATGAGCAAGTTTTGTTGCAGTAAATCCTCCTGCCCTTGACATCTGATTAATTAGTGAGTGTACGTCATCTATTTTTGAGAAGTTATAGTCCTCAACTGGCGCACTAAAATCATCACGTGAGTAGGTAGACACAAGTCTTTCGAAAAACACTTTCGTATTCAATTAGTCGGATTCTCTAATTGATAAATTCGGTCTCTTAATTGTGCTGCTCTTTCGAAATCAAGTCTCGCGGCTGCAGCCTTCATTTCTCTTTCCATCCTATTTATTAGTTTGATTCTGTCATCATTATTTTCGATAGACTGCTCCATATTTTCGTCTACCAAAATATTACTTTCATCATTCCAATCTGGTTGACTAATGTTATCTAAAACTGAACCAGTAGTATTCCATGCCGCTGCTCCCAGAGAGAATTTTTTCGCTAAACCCTCAACTCCCTTTTTCCCAGGTTTCTTAGCAACTAATCTTCTTCCACCCCCAACTCCCTTTCCTGCAACACCTGCCATTAAATCTCCAGTTTCAGAATTCATCACAGGCATCGCTTTTTTTATCGTTTGAGGAGTTATTTGATTTTCTTCATTGTAATTATTTTGTCTTTTCCTTCTCTCAATTGTTTGTTTAATTGATGCTTCCATCGCTGCTGATATTGAATCTGCGTATAGAATGACTCTNCCATTTTGGTTTCTTGATGCCCTACCTATAGTTTGTAGTAGTGAACGTTCATTCCTCAAGAAACCTTCTTTATCTGCATCAAATATAGCCACTAAGCTAACTTCAGGAATATCTAATCCTTCTCTTAGAAGATTTATTCCAACTATAATATCGATATGCCCCAATCTGAGTGCTTTGATAATTTCAGTTCTCTCTAGTGTATCAATCTCACTATGTAGATGATGAGCCTTGAATCCGTTACGATTGAGATATTCTGCAACTTCTTCTGCGAACTTAATTGTCATCACAGTAACCANAACTCGTTCATTCGATTCAATACGTAAGCGAATTTCATCTTCAAGATCTTGAATTTGACCTTCTGTTGGTCTAACTTCAATTACTGGATCTAATAGCCCAGTGGGTCGTATTTCCATTTGTACGACTCCATTAATAGACTGCATAGTCTCTGCAAGAAAGGCTCTTTTCTTTCTTTTCTCAATATCCGGTTTTCCACCTCCGCCTTTGCTTGGAACATGTAGTAATCCTTCTGGTATAGGCTGCTTAGTTATCTCTGCTAGATGCCTTAATTCTCTTTCTCCTGGTGTTGCACTAACATAGAGCATTTGAGGTATTAACTCTTGAAACTCATCAATTCTTAATGGCCTATTATCAAATGCTGAAGGGAGTCGGAAACCATGATCAATCAGATTTTTCTTTCGAGAATAGTCACCTCCATACATTCCTCCAACTTGAGGTAATGTGACGTGACTTTCATCCATTATTACAAGATATTTTTCTGGATCTCCATGAAATTGTTCAGCGCAGGTTGAGAAATCAAGAAGACAGTAGGCCCTCTCGTTTTTCTCTCTACCATCAAAATGTCTCGAGTAATTTTCAACTCCTTTACACGACCCTATCTCAGTTAACATTTCTAGGTCAAATTTTGTCCTCTGTTCTATTCTATGAGCTTCCATTTCCATTCCTTTTGAATGATAATGGTCTATTCTTTGATCTAATTCTGTTTCTATGTCTTCAATTGCTTGACCAAATTTCTCCTCGCTTGTCATGTAGAATTCTCTAGGATGTATCCATGCTTCTTCTATTTCATCTAACGGCTCCCAAGAAACTGCTTCGCATACCTGTATTCTTTCTATTCCATCCCATCCAAACCTAATTCGAATTGGGTCGTCTCTACTCGGCATCCAAACGTCTAGAACTTCTCCTCGAAGTCGAACGTCACCTCGTACTATTTCGCCATTAGTTCTCCTATACTGTAAAGCAACCAGTTCTCTAACAATCTCTTGAGGATCTGCTTCTTGTCCTACACTTAGACGAACATGTGATTGTTGGAATACTTCAGGTGGATTAAGGCCATAAATGACAGAAACAGTACCTACAGCAATTACATCAGGTCTACTAACTAAAGATGCAACTGTGGAGAATCTTTCTTGCTCAATTCTCTCATTCATCTGTAATTCTTTGTCGATATACATGTCTCTTCCTGGAAGATATGCTTCCGGCTGGTAATAATCATAATAACTTACAAAATACTCTACAGCATTTTTAGGAAATAATTCGCTCATTTCTTGCCATAACTGTCTCGCCAAAGTCTTATTATGCGATAATATTAATGTAGGAATTTGTAATCTTTCGATAATATTAGCCATTGCAAATGTTTTACCTGAACCTGTAACACCCATTAAGACGCATCTTTCTTGACCTTGATTAATTTGATTAATTAATTCTTGAATTGCCTGTTCTTGGTCTCCGGCAGTACCATAGTCAGACTTCAAAACAAATATATTGCACACCCAACCGATTATTCTAGCATTATCGCGCCCAGAAGTACCCATCCTGTTAACATTGAAACTCTGAAAAAGGTAGTTTGAAAGTCTTCTAATTTGGTCCTAGATAATATTACTACTATATTGGCTAATGCCATAGTAAGGGCGGCAGCGAGAAACCAAAGCTCATCCATTGGGTCTGATATTGCAAAGCATGCGAACCAAACTAGAGTTAATTGTACAGATGTCCTTGTGGTTGTATTCTCATCAAATCGTGCTGGAAATGAATATATCCCATTTTCTCTATCGCTTTCTACATCCATACGCGCATAGTTAATATCGAAAGCGGTAATCCAAAACATCACTCCAAGAGAAATGAATAATATTTCAGGACTCCACAAATAATCAGTTATTGCTCCCCAACCATGGATGTCTGCCGCAACTGCTAGCCATGCACCAGCTGGGGCTAAACCTAGACAAATTCCAAGCCATAGGTGGCAGAGCCAAGAGTATCTTTTGACATATGGATATATTGTGAATACTGCAACTGGTAACCAAGCCATCATCAAGGCTACTTCATTTAATTGCCAGGCGCCTAAGAGAAGCATTGAAAGAAACCCAATGGAAAGTAAGTATGCAGTTTGCATAGTCATTGAGCCAGAGACTAAGTGTCGGTTAGCTGTACGTGGGTTTTCAGCATCTACGTCACGATCTATTATACGATTAAGAGCCATTGCAAGCCCTCTAGCTCCAATTGCAGCTACAAGAATCCAGAGTAAATCGATACCGAATTTCTGAGTTTCAAGCTCATCAATAAATTGTTCATGAGCGAGAATATATCCAATAAGCACGAAAGGTAGAGAAAATAGAGTATGTTCAATTTTTACAAACTCAAGGATTTCTTTCGTTCCCATTACAAACCCTCTCTTTCCATCCACTTTTCAACCCTTTCTTCGATTTCAGGGTCATGTAAAGTTACTGCAGGCCATCTTCTCACTGGTAATGGCCCTTCATTCGATGGTATAGGAGCAGTTGCATCCCAAGCAACTCTTTTCCTTTCCTTATCAAAATGGAAATCTCTTGCTACTTCAAATCTACAAAATAATTGCCACAGAAGTCTTCTTCTCCAATGTTCTTCATCTAAATCTGCATCATCATCTGTAATGAATAACCATCTAAGATTTTTAGCCGATTCTAATGACCATATTTCATCTCGAATTCTTGCTATCTGCTCTCTCTGAGCCTTTGCACCTTCTTCATTTACTTCCTCCATACTAGATTCTGGGCGAGGGCCTCCTTCGACATTAGTAGTTATTACCAGCATTGATGAAGCCATCATTTTCGCTTTAGTAACACCCTCAACACCGGATGCAGATACACCTAAAGAATCAGGACATCCCATCATTTTGGGTTCATTGGCTCTGTGATCGTTAGAAGTTGGTGTTGTAGCATCGATTAGTAATTTTGAATGAACGTTCTGCCATGGGGATGCATGAGCTAAAGAATCTGCAACCATTCCATCTAGAATTATCAAATCTTCAGGTATTCTGACATTATAATCAACAGCTTTCAAAAGTGCATCGAGATCTTTTACATCATGATCTTCATCTACTGCAATTATTGATTTTAAAAACATCATTTGCCCAGCACCCATTAACCCTAGAGCAGTTTTCCTTGCCTGTCTAGGATATCTTTGTTTAGAAGACACGATAGCAAGATTATGGAATCCCGTTTCAAGAGGTAAGAAGAGATCTTTTACGTCTCTGTGTTGAAATTGTAGTACTGGACGGAATGCGTCACCGATTGCTTCTCCCAGATATCCATCTTCCATTGGTGGGACTCCAACTATAGTCATCGGAATAGTCGGATTCTTTCTATGAGTGATTGCCGTAACATGCATTACAGGGTATTCTTCTTCTAAGCAGTAATATCCAAAATGGTCTCCAAATGGACCTTCAGTCCTAGTTTCTCCTGGAATGGTGTATCCTTCTATTACAAAATCAACTTCTGAAGGGACCCATAAGTCATTAGTTAGACATTTTGTAATTCTTAACCTTCTTCCATTTAGTAATCCTGCAAATTCATATTCTGAAAGATTATCTGGTAGTGGGGAAATCGCACTAAACATTACTGGAGGAGGCCCACCTAAGCAAATTGCAACAGGCATACGATTCTCTTTTCCAATTTCGTCAGCATGATCTGCTGCATGTTTATGTGCCTGCCAATGAAGTCCAATCTCTTTTTCTCCAAATATTTGTCCTCTGTACATACCCATATTATGTTGACCAGTTTTAGGATCCTTAGTCACAACTAATGGCAATGTGATGAATGGCCCACCATCCATCGGCCATGTAGTAGGTATAGGGAGTTTAGTCATATCTGGATTCTCAATAACAACTGCTTGACAAGCACCTTTCCTTACTTTTTTTGGTGCCATTGACATCCCTTGCATGGCCAGCCCTAAACCTGTCCAAGGCTTTTTTAGGATGCCTCCGATATCAGGTTTCATCAAATTAACCATAGTTTCTCCAATTTCTTTTGGATCTTTTACTCCGAGTGCTTTGTTGGTTCTTTCTCTAGTTCCAAATAAATTCATTGCAAGAGGATATTTACTAATTTCTCCATTCGCTAAACGTGGCTGATCGAAAATAATTGCTGGACCACCTTTTTTTACAAGTTTGTCAGCGATACAACCTGCTTCTAAATAGCAGTCAACAGGGTGACTGATACGAATAAGTTCGTCAGAATCTCTCAAATTGAGGATATACTCACGGAGGTCGCGCCACGCCATATACATTATTCGACGCGCTTATTAGTTGAATATGTTCGTTCGTAATCATAGGCCTTTAGACCGACGGTTTCTTTGACTAATGGCCTTCCTGACTATGCTCATGGGAGAGGCTGTGACCGCCTGTGATGTATTGGTAATTGGTGCTGGACCTGGTGGTGGGAACGCCGCTTTGCACAGTGCGAGAGCTGGTCTTTCGACAATTTTAATCGAAGATCATGAGGAAATAGGCACTCCCGTTCATTGTGGAGAATGTATTTCTGATGTCGCTTGCGATAATCTAAATTTAGATTTACCTGATCATGTAATTAGTAAGAGAGTNCATGGAATCAGAGTTATATTTCCAGACGGTACTGAAAAGAAATTAACTGAAGAGGGCTATGTACTAGAAAAGCATCTTTTCGAAAGATGGATTGCAGATGAAGCAGTATCTCAAGGTGCTACTCTAAGTCTAAACCACAAATTAACAAGTATGGAAAAAATGTTTGATGGTCAAAAATTTATTGGATGGCGTTGTGAAGGTAAAGGAGAACAGTTTCCAATTGAGGCTAAAATTGTAATTGATGCTTCAGGAGTTGCAGGAGTTTGTTCTAAGATACTCGAGCTAAACCCTCGTCCACAAGTTATTGCAGGAATGCAGTATGAGGTGCTGGATGTGCCAACTGATGATTATCTAGATTTCTATATTTGGCCTAAATATGCTGAAAAGGGATATGTGTGGATGATTCCTAAATGTGATGGTAGAGCAAATGTTGGTTTAGTTAGTGAAGACAAATCACGAACCAAGAAAGGTTTGGATGAATTTATTGAAGCTACTCATTTCAAAGATCTAGAACAGGTAGCACCTCCTTGGAAGAAGAAAGGAAATCCTGCATTCGGTGGAACAATTCCAATTTCTGGTCCTCATGAAAATACTCACGCAGATGGTCTAATGCTCGTTGGAGATGCTGCAGGATTTACTTCCCCATTATTTGAAGGAGGTTCTCATCTAGCATTAAAATCAGCAGTATTTGCTGCAGAAACTGCTGCTAAAGCCATAGCTTCTGATGATTTATCTGCTAGTTCACTTGAAGAATATTCTAAGTCATGGAAGAAAGAATTCCCTCCTTATTCTAAGATTCTACGTGGTAAATCAGCACTATTTGATTTATCAGATGATGATATGTCTTTGATGGCTCAGTGCTTTCCAGACGAGATGAGTAACATGGGCCCTCATGGTAAATTAGCAGTTTGTCTTAAAATATTAATCAGAAGACCTGGACTTTATGCAAGAAAAATAATACCTGCAATGCTATCTTTTGGTTATTCTCGTGCTAAGTATTATGGATGGTGATTACATCCTATCTTATTATGGGCAAATATTGCTCATATTTGGGATTCTGATGAGTATGCATCAGATTATTAGGCCAGAAAAAGCAGGTTTAAAATTATTCAAAAACATAACTGCTCTATCTCAGAATGCTCCATTCTTATTTCTTGTCTTAGCCTTTATTATTGACGCATCTTCTCTAAAATTAGTCACAGAATATGGAGGTTCAGACCTTCCGATTCTATATCGGATTTCCGCAGTATGGGGTGGTCGAGCAGGACCTTTGCTTCTGTTTGCGGCTCTGATATCAATTGTAACTTGGTTTATGACCGATAATGAAGAATTAGATTATGATGTTCGTATAATGCATGGTTTCACATTGGGAATACTGTTTATTTCTTGGTTCCTAGGTCCTTTCGCTACCTCTGAAGGAATCATACCTAGTGAATTGAATCCTTTATTACAGACTGATTTAATGGTTATTCATCCCCCAGTAGTATTTTCATATTATGCACTTTGTATAGCTACAGCTTCAGTTGCGATGTCTGGAGTAATCCACAAAAAATCTGCTAAGGAAATTCATGACTCACAGTTACACTGGGCCAGAGCAGCTTTTTTGATTGGAACAATTGGAATAGGTCTTGGAGGTCTTTGGGCTTATACAGTTCTTGATTGGGGTGGTTATTGGGCCTGGGATCCCGTTGAAACAGGTTCTATCCTTCCATGGTTTGCCCTTTTATTGATAATTCATGCACGATCAACCTCCAATGTTTCCACATCAATCAAAATTTCTCCTGCATTAGGATTGATTTCCGGATTACTTGCAATACACGCAACCTTGGTGACCCGTGCCAATGGTGTTTGGGCATCTGTACATGCTTTTGCGGCGGATGGGTTAGGTACTGATAGCCAAGATCCATACATACGTGTGATGTACATTATTGATTCCAGTCCTATTGGTTTTGAACTTGCATCTTATGTATTTGCGATAATATTGCTTGGTTCATTTGCAATTTATTTCTTAGTCAATCAACAAATGAATGATCTACGTTCTGAAAATAAAAAATTATTATTCGAAGAAAAAAGAGTCCATTCACTGATATTACTTACTATGCTAGCAGTGATTTCAGTATGGATTGGCTCTACTGCTGTTTTAATTATAGGAATTTCAATTATGATATTATTACTAACTAGCGATTCCAGTAACCCATCTCTTCAATGGGTTTTTTCAGGTGTAATTTTAATGTTTTATGCGAGTTGGTCATCTTCTGCAACAATTCCTCAGGCAATTGCAGGAATGTCTCCTTTTCTTATTATCTGGCTAATTTCTGATGATGAAGATGATTTACAACTATTGTTACTCCCTTTCAAATCTGAATCAGCTAGAATGAAGTTTGCTAAAGCAATACCATGGTATGGGACATCTGCTTTTCTTCTCCTTACTTGGCTGTTATTAACTGTTGAAATAGATGGCACTAATTTAGAAGCCCATGAATTCTATGGGGCTCCTTTTATTGGTTTATTGGCGATTGGCTTAACCATATATGCCTGGGGTAAATCCGTAGATATCAAGACTGGAAACATCATATTTGTCTCTATCTTTTTCATCTCAATATTATTAGCAATTTATTCTGAGAAATTTAATTTACCGGGGGATTCATCATTATTATTCGCTTCAAGTTTTAGCCGAGGATCAGTTTCAATTTTCTTACTAACATGGATGGCCCTTGCAATTCCTCCAAATATCAAACAAGCATATTCCACATTAACAAGTGTTATTCCTAAAATACGAGATAATGGTTTACTATCTAAGAAAAACTCTTCTCGTATTCGTCTTCTTGGTTCGCACTTATCTCATCTCGGAATACTTTTACTTNTGGTCGGACATATTTTTACAACTACACTAATTGATAGGTCCGATCCTTCTCACTTGGTAACTCTAAGCCGTGACCAACCAATATTACATGATGGATACGAGTTTATTTTCACTGATGTAGAGCTCATCGCCTTAGACTCAGAAGATTATGATTATCCCGTTGGAGATGGGTATCTTGGTGTAGTAATCGAAATGAGAAAAGACGGGGAATTGATAGATACTCTCCGCCCAGGGATACTAAGATTTGATTCTCCTAGCGGCCAAGTAACTCCTCGGTCGGAGCCAGACCGTCATGTAGGTCTATTTGGAGATACTATAATTATTTTAGATATTTTTCAATCTAACGATTTATTAGATGCAATGATGTTTAGAGAAACGAGTCAAGTTGACCGAATTCGTGTCACTGTACATGATTTACAGGGTTCTCATGCAGTTTGGCTAGGGTGGATTTTAATTATAATAGGTGGTGGTTTAGCCCTAGCATCTAGCCAAAAATTTCATCCTAAAAAGCAAAAAATCTGATTTTTTCTACCAACGACATAACCGTTTGTATCAAAAAGGGGAAGCAGGTCGGCGGGCTGCCCGGAGGCACAAAATATGGATGCTGGTTCAATTGTTCACATCGACTACGACCTGTACGATGCAGGTTCTGAGAGACTTATCGAGACTACACGCGAGGATGTTGCCAAAGAACACGATGTCTTCGACGAATCGCGTACTTACCAACCAATGATTACTATTGTNGGNGATGGCCGTTTGATTAGCGGTTTTGAAAATCATTTGAATGATGCAGAAGCAGGNAAAGATTACGAATTCGATATTGAGCCTTCAGAAGGATATGGCGAGAGAGATTCTAGTTTAGTTGAGACCATAGGACAGAATGTTTTGATGCGNAGTGTTCGAGATCCAAGTACTTTAGCAATAGGTGCGCCAGTTGAGATTGGTGGACGTACTGGAGTTTTACAATTCATTAGTGCAGGTCGTGCAAGGATTGATTATAATCATCCATTAGCTGGTGCGACTCTAAGATATAATTACAACATNGTTAAGGTTGTAGAAGATCGCGCAGAACGTGTAGAAACTCTGCTAAAAATGAACACAGGNCGTGAAGATTTTGAAATATCATTTGAAGGAGATGACTTGACAGTAACTACTCCTGAAGCAATGGCTTATGATCAGAACTGGGCATATGCTAAGTTCAGTCTTGTCCGTTCTCTACGTGAGAATCTTGGTGTTGGAACTGTAATATTTAGAGAAGTTCACGAACCTCGAGTTGTCGAAGAAGAAGAATAAGTGCCCCTCGGTACTCATAGGGAACGTCAAAGCCTTAGCTCGGTTCTCCTTTCGTCGTCATTGGAGCATATTCTCGGAAATGATTACCCATCATAGACGCTTGCATTGCAATCCTGTATAGAGTGGTTTGAAGAAACAAGTCCTTTTGGCTATATCCAATGGTATCCATCAGAGTGCTGGGATTAGGGTTATCAATTCTAATGATTTCATCAACTCTTACAGGCTGCTTAGGTCTTGCCTCACAAAGAGAATTCATGGAGTCAATGAGGGAAGAAGCGAAAGTGATATTGAAGGAAGAAACGGTTGGTTTCGACTATACTTTCGAATCAAATAGCATTGAATCAGTATATTATGCTGATGAGATTTTAATTGAATTTGATAATACAATATCGCAACTAGTAATAAATTTCAGAGCACAATTTCCATATTCTTCAGTTGTGGAAGAGTTAGTTGGTAATGAAACTAATCAATATCGATACGTCAATGCCAAACTTTGGAAACCAGGAGTCAGAGAAAATGGTGGTGAACCTTTTTGGGAGGTTAGAGCAACTCAAGATTTCCCTCAGCAAAGGTTTTCATTTCCTCAATCAGATTTGATATCTGGCAATTGGATTTTCGAAGTTGAAGCGCGTGGTTATGGCATCACGGCTCCAATTGATCAAGCATCTTTCTATGAC
>JGI26240J51127_1000856_pt1 | contig 11317 bp, 9 predicted proteins | sample SaaInlV_150m_DNA_5_FD_51127 | JGI IMG/M metagenome (IMG submission 51127)
GACGGCTTGCTCAAATTTCACAACAGCATCTTTCTTTTCCCTTCCTGCCATTGCCTTCTGTCCGGCACTATACTCCTTGTTTGCTCTAAAAAAAGTATCAGCATCATTGTCACGCGCAAAAGCGTCAGCTAAATACCCCCCCTGAAAGAGAAATACAAAACTCAAAATAAAAATTATCAGTATGTTATTTTGTCTCATAATTGTTTTTCCAGATGCATTATAACCTGTTCCGTGGTATCCAGTGTTGATTCCATCTGCTCTTTAGACAAATGCCCGGAAGAGAACCTGCCATAGTCACAGGACTCAAGGCACTGCCTCAGCTCCTTTATTACATCATCCGATACACCACGTTTCTCCAGTATATCGTAAATATTATCTGACGTGACGGCCGCCGGTGTCACATTCAATTTGTCTGCAATATGNTTAAGGATAGTCTTGGCCAGTGCGGCATAAAACTCAGACGNATTATCAAGTTGCAACAACTCCCTCGCATTTGAAAGGTGCTGCTGTGCATGGGCCATCGCACGCTTTTTTCTCGCGTAACCCACGTCGGAGTGCAGCAGTTCCNTTTGCCTCTGCNCATAAATACATGCTACTACAATAAGTATTGGTATAATAAAAACAATAGCCAGAATAAAAGGNCTCTTGTATATAGCTGAACGCTGATTCTCAAACGAGTACAAGTCTGACATGATGGGCAGTATATCTTTCGTCAATATTTTGACCTGCCCCTTCGTCATTTCCGCACCCTCAACAGACAAATGTATTGGAATTTCTATTTCTGAATGTTCTACCTCAATAGGAATCGGCGCGTGAGTAATCGTCTTATATTTTTCCAGTTCCGGGTCAAAGTAACTGAATGATATCCCGGGTATAACGCCACTATCTTCACTCTGTGGCTCTATAACCTTATTGAAAAGTTTTTCTCCCTTTATGCCACGTCCTCTGCCTGTTATTGTCACCTTAGCCTCAAAATTGTAGGCCTTAAAGTCTTTCATACCTTCAGGAGCGAGTAACGGTTCGCCTATTGTCTGAATATTCCCCTCTCCTCGAATATTTATCGTTAATGTTATCGGATCACCAACCTTTAATTTCGTGGGTTTTGCAAGAACGTCCATGGTATACTTCCCTACCGCACCGGTAAACCCCTCAGGTTTACCAACAACCGGCAGGGGTTTTATTGTCATCTTTACCGGTTCCGTACTTCTTTCCACAGGATATCTCCGTCCACCTCCACCCATAAATTCATCAAACAGAGAACCTCTATTCCGTTGTTGCCTGATAATAATATTACATTTAAAACTCGCGGAAGGTATCTTTATTATACCGGAAACCAGGGGGAAAAGTGCCGTACGAAGCTCTATTACATTATAAAGTATTCCATCTCGTACCTCTTCATAACGCCTCTCCTCACCAAGCTTCTCCGCAAGGAAATTTTTCGTTGAAGCAGCAACATAATCGAGGTCATCTATTGGCAACCCCTTCTGGAAGTACAGCTTAAATGACTGTATTATCTCTTCATAAATATATGCTTCTTGCTTGTCGGTTTTAAGCTCAACAAACACCATTTTATTTATATCTACTCTCTGCCCGCTTGTATCACTCTTCTCATCTATAATGCTTTCAAATGGAGTTCTTGCTACTACTTCAATACTGATTGAATTTGATGTATATGTTCTGCCCTTATAATCCAAAGTCACCGGGCCTATTTCAAACCGACCCTTTTCTCTTGGACTGAACCCATACATAAAACCTCTGAAAACCTTGACAACGTTATTTATTATCGTTGTTTGTGTCGACACACTCGGCCCAAACATCAAGGAAAAGCTTTCAGGCATGGATAACTTTGGTATATCCGTATCAAATGCCCCCTCTACACCAACTGTAAGACGGATATGGCTGCCTATTTCAACCTTGTTCTTATCCACGCTAATAACAACCTTTACCTCTTTTGCGTAAGCGGTGGAAATCACATTAAGGATGAACACAAAAATTATAATTGAAAAAACTTTTCTCATCATATTCTACCAGTTCTTCTCTGTCTGAAATTGTGCAGATTCATTTTCTTTCTCCTGCATCTCCCGGGCGGACTCCTCTGATTGACTCAACGCGTCAAGGATCCTTTCTGCTTCTTCCTTCGTCATNTCCTTCTTCTCATGAGGTTGAGGAGGAGACTCTTTCTTTTCCTCTTCAGGCGGTTGCTCCTTTTGCTGCCCGCTCTGATTGCCTTTATCTTCCTTTTCCTCGTCCTGTTTTTGCTGCTGCTTCTGGTCCTGTTTCTGTTCCTGATCTTCAGGATCTTTCTCTTCTGGAGGCTGATCCCCCTGCTTTTGCTCTTCCTGTTCGTTCTCTTCTTCCTTGTCCTGTTTTTCCTGCTCTTCCTGGTCCTGCCTCTCCTGTTGCTCCTGCTTCATCTCTTCCATTTTTTTCTGCACAAACTCATAATTGTACTTCGCGTCCTCTTTAATCCCTTTTATTTCATCATCCTTCTTGGCCGTTTTGTTTTCCGCTAACTCGATAGCCTTCTTATAAAAATCCAGTGCCTCGTTGAGTTTACCCTGTTTGTAAAGAGTATTACCCATATTATAATTAGCTTTTGCCTTTAAGGTACCATCTTTTGAACGTAAGGCATTTTTATACGCTTTTTCTGCCTCAGGAAGCTTGCCCCCTTGAAACTGAGTATTTCCGATATTAAACTCCAATGCATCTGATTTCGGTAGATGCAACTGCGCATCCGCAAACTTACTTATCGCCTCATCATACGACTTTTCATTATAAAGCTGAATCCCTTCTTCGTTCTTATCTGAAGCAGGGTCTATCCAACCGATAAATACCGTAAAAGATAGTAATGCTATAAAGATTTGTTTCATATTTTTTCCTGTCTACTCTCTACTGCTCTTTAATCCTTTCAATCGTCAATCCTTCAACTCCCTCTATCAAGCGAAGTNTTACGCTTTCTGGTCCGTTCTCCGATCAGTGATTCCAACGTAATGAGAATGATGGCTATAAACAGTGGAATCTGAAATCGATTCTCGTATAGTCTTATCTTTCTTCCGCCTAACTGCTTCTCTTCCATATTGGCAATTATATTTGTATAAATATTAGCCAAACCCCATTGTGTTCCGTATGCGGGAGTATACGCTCCACCCGTCTCAAGGGCTATCTTATTTAAAAGAATTTCGTCAAGACGTGATTTGACAACCTTCCCTTCCTTATCTTTTAGTAACGTCTCATTACCTTTACCATCTTTCAGCTTAATATAAGCACCCTCTTTCTTACCAACTCCGACAGTATAAACAACTATACCCTGCTCCTTAGCCGCTTTTGCCATTTCCATAGCATTTCCCTGATGGTCTTCGCCATCAGTAATAAGTACGATTGTCTTGTGCTTTTTCAGTTTGCCACTAAACGCCGACATACTCTTCTTTATCGCCTCACCGAATGATGTACCGCCAACAGGAATCAGACTTGTATTAATATCATCCAGAAAGAGATTGAACGCGCCGTAATCAAGAGTCAACGGACACTGAAGAAAGGCAGTCCCGGCGAACGCAACTAAACCAACCCTGTCACCGTCAATAACATTTATAAGATCACTTATCTCTCTTTTGGCCGCCTGCAATCTGTTTGGCTTAATGTCATCTGCCAGCATACTGCGAGAGGTGTCTACGGCAACAACGATATCAACACCTTTTCTCTCCACATCTTCCCAATGGTATCCCCACTTTGGCTGCACCAGAGAAAATATAATGAAGAGTAGCGCTGTAATAATAAAGACAGCTTTTATCTTCTGCTTCCTTTTGCTTACAGACGCTACGATACTGTCCATCAATTCTGCCTGGACAAATTTCTTTATTGCATTCTGCCTGTTTCTATAAAACACAAAATAAGCCAACGCCATAATAAAAACAATTGGCAGCAGATAGAGATAATTAATATTTTCGTATTTCATATTACGGAATTCTCCTGAATCTTGTATTTGCAAGTACAACTTCAAAGAGAAGTATCCCTAATGCGGGAATTAACAGGTAAATAAAAAGTTCACTATACTCAGTGTATTTGGCTTCCTCCATTTTGGTCTTCTCCAGGCTGTCAATCTGTCGATAAACTTCTTTCAGAGAGGCGGTATCAGTTGCCCTGAAGTACTTACCACCGGTAATCTTTGCAATTTCTGTCAAACCCTCTTCATCAATATCAATCTGTATAGACCTGTACGTCTTCAAACCGAAAAGGTTTTTGACAGGATAAGGTGCAAGTCCCTTTGTACCTGCCCCTACTGTATATATCTTCATACCAAATGTTTTTGACAGTTCGGCAGCGGTTAACGGATCAATCCCGCCGGCATTGTTACGGCCGTCAGTCAGAAGAATCACCACTTTACTTTTAGCCTTGGACGATTTAAGCCTGTTTACGCATACGCCTATGGCAGAACCGATTGCAGTACCATCCTCAACCATTCCGATCTCTACTTTTTCGAGAAACTGCAGCAATACATCATAATCAAGTGTCAGGGGACACTGAGTATAAGCCTGTCCGGCAAAAACCACCATTCCTATTCGATCGTTTTCACGCCACTCTATAAAGTCTTTTACCACCTCTTTGGCAACGTAAAGACGGTTCCTCCTTTTGTTTTTCAATTGGAAATCTTCTGCAAGCATACTGCCTGAAACATCCANCGCCAGAACTATGTCGATACCCTCTGTAGTAACCTTTGAATGTGCCTTCCCAGACTGTGGCCTCGCAAGNGCGAANACCAGCAGAATAATTACCAACACCCTCAATGCTATCAGAATGTGTCTATATTTAACGGAACTTCCCTGCTCTATCCTTTTAAAGTAACCTAGAGAGGAAAACCTCAAAATCCCGCTATCTTTTCTGAAGATGTAATTAGCAAGTATAAGTGGGACCAGGATAATGATTAAGCACAGAATTAATGGATCTTTTAAAATTATCATTCTTTAATATATAATGTTTTCTGATTTTGCTTGATTCTTGTATGACATCATGCTTCTTACTTAATTAACGCCTGTATTATCAACCTCTTCCAGAAGAATCTCTCTGGTTTCATCAACCAGCTTCTTTGCCGAGTTAAATGAATTCTCTATTTCCCGACTGTCCGGACCATATGCGGCAAATTTTACCATATCGCAATGTTCGAGGAAATTTCCAACGAGTTCTTTATGCACTCCAGTTAATTTCCCTGTAACCGTCATCTCTACCAGAAACTCTTCTGTTGTCCTGTCAGGAGCCATCAGTTTAAATCTGTTCTCAATGTAATGCCTGACAATATTTGACAGACGATAATAGTACTCCTTTATCTGGCCCTTCGATACGAGATCCATGGCTCTTAAACTTTCAAGATCATTATAGGCAATTTGATGCGCCGAAAGGGGTTCCGGCACAGACTCTGTTTCTCTCTGTTTTCTGTGATATATATAATGCAGGACAACCGCTACCAGTATTAAAACTCCAATAACTATTGCAATAATTATGTACAGTTTAAAATATCTTTTGTCCAGAGACACTGGAGGCTTGATGCCTCTTACATCACTGGCATCTGCATCCAACACGGTTACAACCTCAACAAAAATCTCCGGTGTCTTTGCCACCTCCACTTCCGCCTCAGGCTTAAGCTTCTCTTTATATCTAATATCAAATGCGGGGATTATATATGAACTGGCTTTGTATGTTTCCAGAACATAGCTGAGCTCTCTTGTAATCCTGCCATCCGCCCTCTCAATATCCGAAACAGCAAAATCCTTTACTGTAAGCCCCCCGACCTTATCTTTAGTCTCAGGGAAAAAGACTTCTATATCCTCGGGAAAATCCACCGTTATCTTATAATTTATTTTATCACCAATTGTAGCTCTGGCCTTGTCAACACCAGCACTCACGCTAACCGTTTTTTTAGAGTTGTCTTCTTTTAATGAATCTTGCGCAAGGCACAGATCTGCCGCACCCACGAAGAGTATAAAAATAATTATTGCGTATCTAATGATATTATTCATGTTAAACAAATGGATTATATTAAAACCAAAAAAATTCCAAAAATTTTTAAACAGTTGGTAAGCCATTCTTCGCAGATAGTCGACACCGGACTGATCGGCAGAAATACTTGCCATACTCAGTCGGAACTAATTGGCGGGTTTAATACCTTAGTCTCTAAATCGTAATTTTTACCAGGATCTGCTAAAGCACAATCGGCACATCATTATCCAGTTATACCCGGAAAGCAAATTTAATGTTCCCAAAAGAATCCATAAAATTATGCAGCCAAAGTATTTGTATAAAACGTCTGGGTCAGAACTGGAGCCTCTTTTCCCTTGCCCTGAAAAACTTCATAATTGGTTCTACGTACGAGCTGTCCGTCCTCACATCAACCAGATCAACACCCATACCTCTAAATAATTTTGCCCGCTCCTCCATATTCTTCACGTTAAACCTGTTAAACCGTTCCATCATTTTCCTGTCTGCAGTATCAATAAGCGTTATCTCACCGGTCTCCGCATCCTCCAGCTCAACAAACCCAACATTTGGTATCTCCAGTTCCCGGGGATCTGTTATGGAGACTGCAACCATATCGTGACGCTTGTTTGCGATACGTAAAGCACGTTCGAAGCCCTCAGTTATAAAATCCGAAAGCAGAAAGCAGACGGTCTTGCGTTTCGTTACTTTCAGGAGATACTCAAGGGCTATTGATATGTCTGTACCCTTATTTTCAGGTTTAAAATAAAGCACCTCTCTGATTACACGGAGTACATGTGTTTTTCCCTTCTTTGGAGGAACAAACTTTTCAATCTTGTCGGTAAAGAGAATAAGTCCAACCTTGTCATTATTCCTTACAGCAGAGAAGGCAAGCACAGCACAAATCTCAGTCGCGATCTCATTCTTAAACTGTTTCATACTCCCAAACTCTCCGGAAAAACTGAGATCAACCAGAAACATAATGGTCAGCTCTCTCTCTTCCGTATATCTTTTTATGTATGGATGACCCAAACGTGCCGTAACATTCCAGTCAATTGTACGGATATCATCTCCTGCCTGATATTCCCTCACCTCGTCAAATTCCATACCACGGCCTTTAAATACACTGACGTATTCACCGGCCAATACGTCGTTTACAAGACGACTTGATCGTATCTGTATCTGCTTTACCTTTTTTAGTATTTCCTTTGGGATCATGATTAACCAATATTGTATTTTCTATGCATACTCATTACAGCACTATAATATAATCGAAAAAAACAAAATTTCAAGTTAATGTATTTAAGTAGTTTATATGTTCCCCTCTGATCAGAAACAACTTCATTCAGTTCCATGAAATCCAAAAAATATTAAATTTTTTGACTTTCATTTACTCTTTATAGTATAATCGCTCTTTTTCATTTTCATAATACTTCAGATCCTGNACAAGAAAGGATCTTTTTTTTGCNTAAATTTGTTTTAAACATAAATGAAGATTAAGATTACAACAGAAGAGCGGAAATCTGATTTCGCAAAGGAAGTTAAAGATAGAAGCGGAATAGATGTCAAGAAATGTTATCAATGTGGTAAGTGTACGGCAGGTTGTCCTGTAGCGTATGAGATGGACTACATGCCAAATCAGATAATCAGGTTTGTGCAGCTCGGCCTTAGGAAAGAAGCCTTGACTTCCAGGACTATATGGCTTTGCGCTTCCTGCGTAACGTGTACAACAAGGTGTCCTAAAGAGGTAAAGATAGCGGAGTTAATGGACGTTTTAAGAGAAATGGCGCTTGAAGAAGGCGTAGCCAACCCAATGGAAAAGGATATTACCACCTTCCACAAGGCATTTCTTAACTCTATCAAGAAACACGGTCGAATTTCTGAATGCGGAATGCTAATGGAGTTCAAAAGAAAGAGGCCTAAGGCTGCTTTAAAGTCCGTTATACAAGATGTGGCAGATGGATCGCAATTAATGATGAAGGGGAAGTTATCATTGGCGCCACACGACATTAAGGGTAAGGACAGCATTAAAAGAATTTTTAAGAAACTTGGGTAGTATTAGATAATGTCAGAAGAAACTAAAAAAACAAAGATAGGTTATTATCCGGGCTGTGCAATTACAAAGTGTTCAACCTCTGAGGAGTACGGTACTTCTGTTTTGGGTGTTTCACGTGTTATCGGCCCTGAGCTGGTAGAAATCGATGATTGGAACTGCTGTGGCGCTTCTTCTGCCCATGCAACTAATCATAAACTGTCTACTGCCCTGTCGGTTAGAAATATCAGCCTGGCAGAAAAGGACGGTTATGACGAAGTTCTTGCACCATGTCCTATGTGTTCCCAAAGATTGATTGTTTCTCAGGACGATGTTGAAAATGATGAAAAGCTGAGAGAAGAAGTTGAAGACGCTATAGAGATGCCGATCAGCCGCAATGTTAAGGTTTCAAACTACCTTGAAATTGTCAAGAACTACAGCATGGATGAGATTGCGGAGAAACAGAAGAAGAAGCCTGAAGGCCTGAAGATTGCCAGTTATTACGGATGTCTTCTGGTAAGACCTCCCAAGATACTTAAATTTGACGACCCTGAAAACCCAAAGACTATGGACGATATTGTTAAAGCGATAGGAGCCGAGGCTGTNGATTGGGAATTNAAAACAAACTGCTGTGGCGGTGGTTTTACGCTCAGCAANCCAGACATAGTAATTAAGCTGACTCATGATATCCTGGAAGGTGCCATTGACGCAGGTGCAAACGCCATAGCTGTTGCCTGTCCGATGTGTCATGCAAACCTGGATATGAGGCAGCAAGCCATAGAAAAAGAATACGGACGCAAATTCAATCTCCCTATAGTGTATATCTCAGANCTTATCGGCCTTGCTCTTGGTCTGAAACCAAAAGACCTCGGGATGGATAAACACTTTATTGATACAGATTCTGTCATTGACACATTTTCAGATATAGAAAAATAAAAGGAGCATGCATAAGTGAGTAAAAAAATCGGTGTTTTTGTCTGTCATTGTGGTACGAATATCTCTGCTACAGTTGACGTTGAAAAAGTTGCCGAAGAGGCCAAAAAGAACAACCCGGGTGTTTCGTATACAACCACCTACAAGTATATGTGNTCTGANCCTGGCCAGAAACTCTTNAGAGATAAAATCAAGGAAGAGGGCCTGGACGGCGTCGTCGTCGCTGCCTGTTCTCCTAANATGCACGAACATACATTCCGTAATGCCTCGAAAAAAGCAGGCATGAACCCGTATCACGTAGAAATCTCAAATCTCAGGGAACAGTGTTCGTGGGTCCATCCGGATAAACCTACAGGAACTGAAAAGTCTGTCGATCTCGTAAGAATGATGACCGAGAAGACCAGGAAAGATAAATCCCTGAATCCAATTAAAGTTCCGGTAACAAGAAAAGCCCTCGTCATCGGTGGTGGTATTGCCGGAATACAGGCAGCTTTGGATATTGCTGATGCCGGACAAGAAGTTATTATGGTTGAGCGGGAGCCGTCAATCGGCGGTCACATGGCTCAACTGTCTGAAACGTTCCCCACCCTCGACTGTTCACAGTGTATCATGACACCGAAGATGGTAGAGCTTGCACAGCACGAAAATATAAAGCTGTACACATGGTCTGAAATAGAATCGGTCGATGGCTACATTGGTAACTTTGATATCAAAATACGTATGAAAGCGAGATCGGTTGATCTGGATCTGTGCACAGGATGTAGCTCCTGCTGGCAAGTATGCCCGTGCAAAAAAATAAAGAGTGAATTTGACATGGGTCTTGGAAACAGGACTGCGATATACGTTCCTTTTCCACAGGCGATCCCCAGCAAACCAGTGATCGACAGAGAAAACTGCATTCTTATGAAGGATGCGCGCAAGAGAAACATTAAACCAAATGACTCCAAGGTCTGCAGAAAGTGCCTGGACTCATGTCCGATAGCACCTGTTAAGGCTATCGACTACAATCAGGTAGATGAGATTGTTTCCGAGAAAGTCGGCGCAATAGTTGTCGCGACAGGATACAAGGAACTTGACGATACAAGTATGTATGGCGAATATGGTGCCGGAAAATATAAAGATGTAATAACCGGACTGCAATTTGAACGTCTTGCAAGTGCTTCAGGCCCTACCGAAGGTGAGATTCAAAGACCTTCTGACGGAAAGGTGCCGGAGATAATCGTATTCATCCAATGTGTGGGATCAAGAGACCCTGCCAAAGGATGTTCGTATTGCTCCAAGACCTGCTGTATGTATACAGCCAAGCATACCATGCTGTATAAACACAAGGTACATGACGGACACGCATTTGTATTCTACATAGATATAAGATGCGCCGGAAAAGATTATGAAGAGTTCTCAATGAGAGCGATTGAAGAGGAAGGTGCTACCTATCTCAGAGGCCGTGTCTCAAGGATTTATAAAAAAGGTGATAAACTTGTTGTACTCGGAGCTGATACACTGACCGGTTCCGCTGTAGAAATAGAAGCGGACATGGTTGTACTCGCATCCGCAATGAAGGCACAGGATGATGCTGAAAAATTCGCGCAAAGGCTGAGTATACAATATAACAAAGATAAATTTCTCTCAGAGATACATCCAAAGCTGAAACCGGTAGAGAGCAGTAGCGCCGGAATATTCCTTGCGGGAACATGTCAGGGCCCTAAAGACATACCGGAAACAGTCGCTCAAGCAGGCGCCGCGGCAAGTAAGGTACTTGCACTGTTATCAGCAGATGAGCTGGAACGTGAACCTGTTATTGCCAAAGTAGACAGGCTCCCTGCACCGATATATTCAACCTGTATTGGATGTTTCTACTGTCAAAGGGTATGTCCGTATGGAGCGATTGAGTCGGAAGATATCAAGGCCAGAGACGGCAGTACAATAAAGACTGTTGCCAGGGTAAATGAAGGACTTTGCCAGGGATGCGGTTTGTGTGCAGCAACATGCAGGTCCAAGAGTGTTGAGTTGGCAGGATTTAATGACGAACAAGTCTACGCGGAGATTAATTCCGTAGAATTTAATTAGAAAATACAATGTCTAAAGCTAAAGCTAAACCTGAAAATCAATTCGAACCAAAAATAATTGCCTTTCTCTGTAACTGGTGTACCTATGCCGGGGCTGACCTCGCAGGTACAGGAAGAAAAGAGTATCAGGCAAATGTACGTATCATCAAACTACCATGCACCGGAGGAATAGATCCCCTCTTTTTGATAAAAGCATTTGAGCGTGGAGCAGACGGTATCCTTGTTTCAGGATGTCATCCTGGTGATTGTCACTACAATTCCGGTAATTACCANGCAAGACGTAGATGGAATGTGTTCAGGCCACTGCTGGAATTCTGTGGTA
>JGI26240J51127_1000859_pt1 | contig 11282 bp, 15 predicted proteins | sample SaaInlV_150m_DNA_5_FD_51127 | JGI IMG/M metagenome (IMG submission 51127)
GTGTTGTTCATCCAGTTGTTACCACCTTTCATAGGACCCCAGTTTTGAGCGCCTGTAAAAGGACCAGCGTTAGAGCCACCCATGAATGGACCCATGTTGTTACCACCTGACATTGGACCCCAGTTTTGACCACCTGAGAAAGGACCCATGTTGTTACCACCTGACATTGGACCCCAATTAGAGCCACCATTCATCGGACCCCAGTTAGAACCACCGTTGTTATTGTCATGCATAAATGCTGACGCCGACGTTGTTGCAACTACTGTAGCAATTGCGATTATTTTTGTTACATTTTTCATTTTATACCTCTCCTCTTTTAGAGTTGTTATTTATATAATTTAAGTAAGATTAATCCCCACTTGTTAGTGATAATACACAACAATAGACCTTATGCAACACTATTAGTACATACTAATACTACGATATAGAATCAATCATGGCATCGCCGAATTCAGAACAAGACAATAACTTGGCTCCTTCCATGAGTCTTTCCAGGTCATAAGTCACGGTTTTGTTTTGAATAACGTTTGACATTGCCTCTAATACCTTGTCTGCTGCTTCAACCCAGCCCATGTGTCTGAGCATCATTTCAGCCGATAGGATAATCGAACCTGGGTTGACTTTATTCAGACCTGTGTATTTTGGCGCCGTACCGTGCGTGGCCTCAAACACTGCGGTTGTGTCAGAAAGATTTGCCCCTGGTGCAATGCCAATACCACCCACTTGCGCAGCCAGTGCGTCGGAAATATAGTCACCATTAAGGTTTAATGTGGCGATCACTGAATACTCTTCAGGACGCAACAAGATTTGCTGCAAGAAGGCATCGGCAATCACATCTTTAACGGTGATGGTAGTACCGGTGTTTGGATTTTTAAATTCACACCACGGACCATCGCCAATCACTTTAGCACCAAATTCACTTTGTGCCAACTGATAGCCCCAGTCCCTAAACCCACCTTCGGTGAATTTCATGATGTTACCTTTGTGCACCAAAGTAACAGAATCTTTGTCATTATCAATGGCGTATTGGATAGCAGCGCGCACTAAGCGATCGGTGCCCTCTTGTGAAACTGGCTTAATACCAATGCTCGAAGTGTTTGGGAAGCGAATCTTCGTAGCGCCCATCTCATTTTGTAAAAAATCAATGACTTTTTTTACCTCATCCGTGCCCGCTTGGTATTCAATACCGGCGTAAATGTCTTCTGAATTTTCTCTAAAAATAATCATGTCTACTTTTTCAGGTGCTTTTACTGGAGTGGGTGTGCCGGCGAAATACTGCACTGGACGCTGACAAATAAATAAATCCAACTCTTGACGAATGGCTACGTTTAAAGAACGCATGCCACCGCCCACAGGCGTTGTCAACGGGCCTTTAATTGCTACTAAAAAATCTTTAATTGCATCCAACGTTTCTTGTGGCAAATACTCGCCATACAAATCGTTGGCTTTTTCGCCCGCATAAACGTCCATCCATTGAATTCTTCTATCGCCACCGTAGGTTTTGTTTATAACAGAATCAATGACTTTTTTCATCACCGGAGAAACGTCCGAACCAATACCATCACCCTCAATATAGGCAACGATTGGATAATCTGGTACTTGGATTACACCGTTTTTAAAAGTTATTTTTTCGCCGCTTTCTGGCACTTGAATGTGTTGATAGCTCATGATCATTTGTTAATTTGGAAACACAATATTTTAGCATCTTCACCGTCTGCGTAGTATTTTTTACGGGTGTCAATTAGCTCAAATCCATTTTTTTGATAAAAAGAACGTGCCGCTTTGTTGGATTGCCTTACTTCTAAAATAACGGAATCGATGTCAAACTCTTTTAACTGCGTGACTAAATTTAAAAACAATTGAGATCCTAATCCTTGATGTTGGTTCTTGGGATGAATGCATAAATTAAGCAAATCAGCAGAATCGATTGAACGCAATGCGATTGCATAACCAATGATTTTTCCCTTTAATAATATTAAAACAGCAAGTGTTTGCTTGTTACCCAAACTGCCAACAAACTTCGCTTTATTCCACGGTGCTGAATAAGCCAAACACTCTATCGCTAAAACATCATCAATGTCTTGTTTTTCTAACGGCTTAAAGGAAATATTGATAGGCTTTATTATCAGTTTCATTTTGATAAAAATAACCCAATTCATCAAAACTTCGCTCTAATGCTTTCACATCGTCAACCTGTAAACCGATGAGTACACGACCAAAATCTGCGCCGTGATTCCGATAGTGAAACAAAGAGATGTTCCAATGATCGCCCACACTCATTAAAAAACTGAGCAGCGCGCCAGGGCGCTCAGGGAATTCAAATCGGTACAAGACTTCATTATTCGTATCAGCACGGCCGCCTACCATGTAGCGAATGTGTGTCTTGGCGATCGAGTTATCACTCATGTCTAAGACCTCAAAAGATTGACTAAGCTTAGAAATCAAAACTTCTTTTTCACTCAAGCCGTTGTTGAGCGCCACACCAACAAAAATATGCGCCTGCTTATTCGGTGCATAACGGTAATTAAACTCAGTAATAGCATGATTGTCCAGCATTTGGCAAAACTTTAAAAAACTACCCGGTTGCTCAGGAATGACCGCGGCAATAATGGCTTCATTGTGCTCGCCTAAATCAGCACGTTCTGAAATGTAGCGCAGACGATCAAAATTTACGTTTGCACCTGAAACGATTGAAACGATATTTTCATTCTCAATGTTATTCTGTTCAATGTATTTTTTCACCCCTGCGTGGCTAAAGCGCCAGCAGGCTCTGCAATGGATCGAACGTCTTCATAAATGTCTTTGATTGCTGCGCAAATTTCATCGTTGCTGACTAATATTACCTCGTCCACAACTTCTTTAGCAATGGGATAGGTTTTTTCACCAATTTGCTTAACCGCAACACCGTCAGCAAAGCGACCCACTTCGGACAAAACGGTACGTTTACCATCTTTTAGAGCTTGATAAAGGGTTGGTGAATCTTCCGGCTCAACACCAATGACTTTGATGTTTGGTGCATAATGTTTGATGTAGGTTGCCATGCCTGCAATTAGACCTCCACCGCCCACGGGGATAAAAACCTTATCCATGTTCGGCAGTTGTTGTAATAATTCTTTAGCAATGGTGGCTTGACCTGCCATTACCTCAATATCATCATAAGGGTGAATGAACACCAAATCTTGGTCTTTTTCTAACTGTTTAGCGTATTGATAAGCGTCGTCATACACATCCCCGTGCAATACTACTTTGCCACCTAATTGCTCAACCGATTGAACTTTAATTTTAGGTGTGGACAGTGGCATTACAATCACCGACTCGATGCCTAATTTTTTGCTGGATAATGCTACTCCTTGCGCGTGATTTCCCGCACTCGATGCCACCACACCTTTGGATGCCTGTTCTTTCGTAAGACCAGAAATTTTTTGATAAGCACCCCTGAGTTTAAACGAATGCACCACTAATTCGTCTTCTCGCTTAAGGTGAATGTTGTTTTTAGTGCGCGTGCTGAGCTGGTACGCTAAGCACAATGGAGTAACACTGGCGACATCATAAACACGCGTGTTGTTGGCTAAATCAACAATGCTTTGCATGCAACTCCTTTAAGTAATCCACATTAACAAAAGTGGCGTCAGTGGCATCACCCTCAATCATGGTAAAGGGTTTATTAGGTTCACCCAAATTATTCAAAATCACGATGGCCTTATCAAATTGATGTGAGTTTGTGTACTCATTAACCGTGATGAGTGTTTTTAAATGAGCATCCGTTGCTGAAACAATGCCATTGTGAGAGTCCTCAAAAGCAATGCAATTTTTAGGATCTATGTTCATTTTCTCTAACACGTAGTGATAGATATCCCCTGCTGGCTTTAAATTTGGCACAACATCTCCTGCGCCAATCACCTCAAACCAGTCTAGCGCTTCACGCCCTAATGTGTTTGCAATCAGGGCATCAACGTTAGCCGGTGTGGTGGTGGTGGCAATCGCTAGTCTTAAGCCAGCTTCTCGAGCCTCAGCGAACAGGCGCTCCACGCCAGGCCTGAGTGGAACTGCACCTTCTGCCATCAAGCGCACGTAAATTTTGGTTTTAAGTTTGTGGATCGATGCTACAAAGTTATCCAAATCATCGTGAGTGAATTCAGGCTTGTGATTTTTTAAATAATGTTTAATGCGCAATTGACCACCCGTGACATCGAGCAATTCGTGGTAAAGTTCGTTCGACCAAACCCAATCCAGGCCTAATTCTTCAAATGCAAGATTAAAGGCCACCAAATGCCCGTCACGCTCAGTATTAGCAAGAGTTCCATCAACGTCAAAAATAAGTGCTTCTAAGGACATAAATAAATTTATAATAATAAATACGAAAAATAAATTGCTATTTTAAGGCAGTTTCGGTATAACCAACATTTTTTTTAATTAATGATAATATAATAATTATGTCAGAGCCAGATTTCCAAAATATTCCTGCTTACAAGCCAGCCAAAAACGAAGATTTTATGAGTTCCAATCAGATTGAGCATTTTAAAAACAAGCTTTCTTCATGGAAGAAACAGCTTATTAGCGATGCTGAATCTACCATTAACCACATTCAAGAAGATTCTAACCAAGTCGCTGATATTAATGACAGAGCTACCCTTGAAGAAGAGTTTGCACTAGAATTAAGAACACGCGATCGCGAAAGAAAACTAATCAGTAAAATCGATAAAACACTTCACGTGATTGAATTGGGTGATTACGGTTATTGTAAAACCTGTGGTGCAGAAATCAACTTAACGCGTTTAGAGGCTCGCCCTACTGCCGATGAATGCATTGACTGTAAAACCGTCGCTGAGAAAAGAGAAGTTTAACACTAAGCTTAAAAATGTTGATAAGATTCACAAGTCTTATCAATGCCCTCGATTAATAAGCCTTTTTCTTGGGTAATCACGCCAATTTGCGTTAGTGTTATGCCTAACTCCCTAGTAATGGATTCAAGCCTAGCAATGCGATCCTCTGGCACAGTAAAGCACAGTTCATAATCATCACCGCCCGCCAGGGCAATGCACCAATCATTACTCTTATTAACGTAAACTGAAACCTCATCTGACAGCATGAGTTTATTCACATTGATACTAGCGCCCACACCCGAACGACGTAAAACATGAGACAAATCTTGTTCAAGCCCATCGGAGATATCAATACAGGCGTTGGCAATTCCAATTAAGTTCTGCCCTAGTTGCACTTGTGGCTTCGGTCTATTCAGCTGACTTAAACAATTTTTTGAAGGCATTTGGTTGTTTTGAATTTGCCGCCAGGCATAGGCCGCATCGCCCAAAGTGTTCGATACAAAGATTCCATCGCCCACTTGAGCTGAAGATCGCAACAAGGCTTTGCCTTTTTTAACTTGACCTGTGATGTTAATGGTAATGCTTAATGGCCCTTTAGTAGTATCACCACCAACTAAACTCAATTTATATTCATTAGCCAGCTCTTTAAGAGAAGCTGAAAAATCACCAAGCCACTGCTCATCAATATTAGGGAGGGTTAAGGCTAAAGTGAAGTATTTTGGAGTGGCACCCATGGCAGCCAGATCACTCAAATTAACGGCTAGAGCTTTATACGCAATGTCTTGTGCACTGGTATTAGAGGAAAAATGCACGCCTTCAAGTAACGTATCAACACTGCTCAATAGTTGATAACCAGGCTCAACATTAATAACGGCACAATCATCGCCAATACCTAGATGAGTGGACGGATCAGTAGTACCCCAATTGAAATAAGTTTCAATTAACTCAAACTCATTCACTTTTTACGCTTGAGGGTATTTTTGGCTTAATTTTTCGTCAACTTCGCCACGACCCGCATTAAACATTGACCCAGATCCCAGCACCACCGAAATTAAAACAGCAAAAAATAATGGCACTACCCCTAATAGGCTTAAGATAGAGTCCATGATGTTAGAGCCATCCATGCTTGCTGGGGCGTCTGTGGTAATCACCAAAGACAATGAATTAACCAAGAAATAAAGAACATACGCACCAATTAACAATTTATAACGATTGAGCGATAATTGCCAATGCAAATAAACCAAATACGGATCATCCTGTTTGGATTTTTTAGTGCGAAAGAAAGTATAGACAATGATGAAAAAAGACAAGGCAATCGATGAGCCTATCGCTAGATTCATACCCATGTTAAACAATTTAATCATTGCCAATGAAAAAAACAAATGCACAATGACCGTGTTAACCGTAAAAAGTTCATGGGGTGCTTTTGCACTTCTGCGCTCTTCGGCGCTAGCTTCAAGAGTAATAATCATTGCTAAGTTATACCATAACTCAACAAAAAATTACATATAAGCGTTTTCGGTTTGACTGTGGTCGGTCACATCACGCACCGAGTTAATTTCAGGAAAACGTGCTTTAAGCTGTGCTTCAACGCCTTGCTCTAATGTGGATTTAACCGAAGAGCAGCCCTGACAACCGCCGCCAAAATTAAGAATTACATTCATGTCTTTTGTGATTTCAACCAATTCAACAAAACCGCCGTGTGAAGCTAAACCTGGACTGATATCAGCAGCAATCACGTATTTGATTCTTTCCTCAAGAGGGGCGTCGTCTTTTGGTACTTCGCCCTTGGCATTTGGAGCGGTAATGGTAAGCTTCTTGCCCGAACCTTCCTCTTTTAGTGCTACTTCTGAATCTTTTAGGTAATCAAAATTACACTCGTCAATGTAGGCATTAAAGCCATCAAATTCAAAGGTTTGGTAAGTTTTTGATAAATCTTTGGGAAAACAAAAATTAAAGGTTACGGTTGCCGCTGGTGTGCCGGCTTTCTCAATATCGACTTTTAAACCCAAATCTTTTTCATCTTGCTGGGCAAATAAATCGGCCACATAAACTTTTGCTTCGTCGGTAATGTTAAACATTTTATCTCCTAAAAATGACGTTATCGATCAATCGAGTTGATCCTATGAATATGGCGCATAATATAGCAATTTCACTTGTATTATCAGTGATTTGCTTAAGGGTATTTGCATCTAGAGTCTCAATATAATCCAATTTAAAGTTTTTTTCAATTTGCATTCTAGCCTGCTTTACAGCCACATTAATGGCTTGTCCTTTTTGAATTTCTCCCTTAAGTTCAAGCAAGTTCTTATACAGATTGGGTGAAACTTTCCTTTCATCGGCTGACAAATATTGATTGCGCGTACTCATTGCTAGTCCGTCTTTTTCTCTTACAATTGAGTGTGAAATAATTTTTACATCAAGTGATAATTGCGCAACCATTTGTTTAATGATTAACAATTGTTGGTAATCTTTTTTCCCAAATACAGCTAAATTAGGTTTAACGATATCAAACAAACGATTCACCACCTGAACCACACCCTGAAAATGCCCTGGTCTGGATGCACCACACAAGATATTACCTATTTCGCCGATATCAATATCAGCATCCAAACCTTGAGGGTAAATTTGTTCCACACTTGGAGAGAATAGACCATCAACTTGATTGCGTTCTAACAGCAATACATCTTGCTCGAAGGTATTAGGGTATTGATCAAAATCCTCATTTTCACTAAACTGGGTTGGGTTAACAAAAATACTCACCACTACTTTGTCAGCCTTTTGTTTAGCAAGCTTAACCAAAGCTAAATGCCCATCATGCAAACCACCCATGGTTGGCACAAAAGCGATGGTTCGATCTTTAGCACGCCAATCATCAAGTGTATTTTGTAAGGCTGTAATCGTATTAAAAACTTGCATCATGTGTTTTATTTTGAACACGCTCTAAAAAAATACGCCAACGCACTTGGGTTTACTTTAGCGTGCTCCAACAAAATATAATACAAAGCTTTATTGTTGTTGTTAATGGTTGGCGGTTTAATACTTATTTTCAAACACTGCGCAAGAATAATTAGGCGTCCAATCCGTCCATTACCATCACTAAATGGGTGAATCATTTCAAAATGATAATGTGACTTTGCAACATCGCTCAGATTTTCAATATTACTGTGCTCTTCCANCCAATTTTCCAGCTCTTCTTCAATATCATCGGGATGGGTCAGTTGCGTATCCACATTAGGCAAAACTCTTTGCTTGGTAGAGAATTCACCCGCATTATCTACCAAGCCGCGCATCAATACTTTGTGCCAATCTTTGATTTTCTGTGAGTCAATATCCACCTGAAAATCTTGAGCGATTTCTTGAGTAATGTGGTGAATGTTCTGAACTTCCAGCACAGATTTAGCATAAAAATTATTAGGCACGATATTCTCAAGCACAATCGAATNAAAATCTATTTCTTGAGTACCTGTTTCAATTTCAAGCGAACCAGCAGCCATACCTCGAAGTGCCTTATCCATAACCAGCGGCTCGAGAAGAAAATCACCCAAATCAATGCCTTTTACAGCTTTATTTTCACCATCAATNTTTGGCAAGAATACATACTTGCACCATAGTAAGTCAATCTTATCTTGATTTTTAACTTTGATTTTCTGCACATTATCGCGCCACGCAGTTAGCGTCATTCGGGTGACGCCTAGCGCTTGCGCAAAAGCAACCGAGGTTTTATAGTAAACTAGAAGGTCATCAATTTTTTTAGCGCATGGGATACTCTTGTAGTCAAAATTCATAGTGTATAGTTTTTTGTATAATTTTTAATTATTATACACTTTTTGTATAATAATTTGTATAATTTTAAAAAACTATACAATCTAATAACTGTGCTCATCACCTGGAAATGTTTGGTTTTTAATTGAGTGAATATAGTCTTTTACTGCAGATTCAATTGAGTCACTACCAGATAAAAAATTTTTAACAAATTTTGGCATGTGCCCTGTATTAATCCCCAGCATGTCATAACTTACCAATACTTGGCCATCACAATCAATCCCTGCACCAATACCAATGGTGGGGATGCTTAAGTTTTGAGAAATTTGCTTGGCTAATTCTGCTGGTATGCATTCAAGCACTAATGTTTGCACACCCCAAGACTCCAAAGCCAATGCATCATCAACAATTCGTTTGGCACTTGCCTCATCTTTACCTTGCACCTTGTAACCACCCATCTCGATAACGGATTGTGGTTGCAAGCCAAGATGCCCACAAACTGGAATGTTATTGGCTTGCAAAATTTTAAAAGATGCTTCGTGTTCACGCCCACCTTCAAACTTTACCATTTGTGCACCCACATCCATTAAACGCTTAGCATTAATGAGTGTTTGCTCAGCACTGCCATAACTTTGGTAAGGCATGTCAGCAATGAGTAATGCATTTTTTGCACCTTTTGCTACTGCTTGCGTGTGATAGGCTCATATCATCCATACTAACGCCCAATGTATTTTCAGCGCCTTGAATCACATTACCGAGTGAGTCGCCCACTAAAATAACATCCACACCACAATCATCGAACAACTTGGCAAAAGAAGCATCGTAAGCGGTCAAGCAGGTGATTTTTTCATTCGACTGTTTAAATAATTTAAGCTGTGCAATGTTCATAATTTCTTTAATACTGATGTGTCTATCTTATCAATTAAATCTTGTATTGGGCCCAAAACTGGCACTTTAAGATCGCTCTCTAATTCCGCCAGTGGAACCAGTACAAATGCTCTGCTCATCATTTGCGGATGAGGAATGACCAATTGCTTTGAGGCAATGACTTGAACACCGTAAAGGATGATGTCTAAATCAATGGTTCTTGCGCCCCATTTTTTTTCACGCACACGGTGCTGTTTGATTTCAATNTCCTGACAGGCGTACAAAAGCTCTAAAGCCGTTAAGTGTGTATTGACTTGGCACATCGCATTAATATAATCCGGCTGATCCGACCCATCAATTGGCTTGGATTGGTACAAGCTCGACAAACCTACCACTTCAACATCTTGCGTAGTATTGAGCGCAATCAGTGCGTTCTTAATTTGTTGTTTTGGGTTATTTAAATTCGACCCAAGCCCAATGTAAGCTAGCAATGGATTAACGTACCAACGTGCTCGCCAGCTTGCAAACGAGTTAAAACATTTTCAGCCTTTCCGGATGCGATCACGGTTATCGTGTTTGACTCGGATGCTTTTTTAGCCGCTAATACCTTGGTGTACATACCGCCAGAACCCAATGATCCTCCAGTTCTACCAGCCACTTGCTCTAATTTCTCGTCATCCACATGAATTTTATCAATCAGTTTTGCATCTGCATTTTGTCGAGGATCGTCGTCATACACCCCGCCTTGATCAGTCAAAATCACCAATCGATCGGCGTTCACCAAATTGGCTACTAAAGCTGCCAAAGTATCGTTATCACCAAATTTGATTTCATCGGTAGCAACGGTGTCGTTTTCATTAACGATTGGAACGGTGCCAAACTCAAGCAAATTGTTTAAAGTTGATGAAATATTCTCATAACGATCAGCATTGGTAAGATTATCATGCGTTAATAAAATCTGAGCGGTATGCATATCATGCTTAGCAAAAAGAGACTCGTAAGTTTGAATGAGGCCCATTTGCCCTACCGCAGCGGCTGCTTGAAGCTTATGAATATCGTCTGGACGATCATTCCAACCAAGACGCTTAATACCCTCAGCAATCGCGCCTGATGAAACTAAAATTACATCAATATTTTGTTTAGTCAGAGTAACAATTTGCTCTACCCATGAGGCGATAGAAGTTGTGTCCAACCCTTTGCCATCGTTGGTTAATAATGCAGAACCAATTTTAACTACCCATCTTTGTTTAGTCATTTTCTTTTACTAATTCAAATAATCCGTACACCAAGTCTTTACAACCTAAACCATTCAGTGCCGAGATGTTAAATACTTTACCCTGATAATCAATATTATTTAAAAAACTTTTTACTGTTTTGTCTTTTTGTTCATCAGTTAATAAGTCCATTTTATTAATTGCCAAAAGCCTTGGTTTGTTGGCTAACTCTTTGTCGTATTTTGCCAGTTCTTTTTCAATGGTTAAATAATTTTGAACCGGATCTGATGCATCTGCTGGTAATATATCCACTACATGCAATAAAGCTTTAGCACGAGAGAGATGCTTTAAAAACTCAAAACCTAAACCCACACCTTCAGAAGCATCTTCAATCAAGCCAGGAATATCAGCCATAACAATATGTGCATCATTTAACGACACCACTCCTAAAGAAGGATGTAGGGTTGTAAATGGGTAATCTGCCACTTTTGGTCGAGCACTTGAAATTTGTCTAATCAAACTTGATTTTCCCGCATTGGGCATACCTAACAAACCAATGTCCGCCATGATACTTAGCTCTAGGCCAATCTCACGTGCCTCGCCCGGCGTGCCA
>JGI26240J51127_1000868_pt1 | contig 11172 bp, 11 predicted proteins | sample SaaInlV_150m_DNA_5_FD_51127 | JGI IMG/M metagenome (IMG submission 51127)
TGATCTTTATTGGCAGTGTATTGACAAATGATATTTTTAAGGTAAAATTTACTTAGTTTATAAATTATCTGTATTTAAACAATATATAAGTCACTAATATGGAAGTATTTAGAAAAAGGAAGGTGGAACAATGTTAAATTTTTATAAAAAACTTATTATTCCAATGGTTACTATGTTTGTGTTTGTCCTGTTATGCTTTATAAATAGCTCAATTAACAAGGCAGAGGCAACAGACTACATTAAAAAACCATCAGAAACACATCATCAATCATTTGAACCATATGAAAATCCAATTGTTATTCCGGATCCAAAACCCAAAGGTGTTGTTGTAAGGGTTAAAGAGGTGACAACATACGAAGTTGTTGTTGACGAAGAAAGGGTAGCTGCAAATAACGTCACGATGGATGATCTCGAACTCATAGAGGTGAAGGACAAGAAGGATATTAATTTTCACCAGGTTGACTGCTATTTCTATGCAAAGGTAAAGCAGAATCAAACAAAATCAACAGAATTTGGAGCTAGCACGCGATTCAGAGAGGGTGAACAGTTCTGGCTGTCAGACGGTGGGAAGTATGTTGAGTGGGAACCATGGTCAGATTGGTACTCAGGCAATAAGTGGTAATATGTTTTATATCCTGATTATGCCGATAGCATGAACGGGTTTATTGTTAGAGTCGAGCAAAAGAGCCTATCCATCTGTCCTGGACTATATGTTCAGGACAGATACATTCATCAAATACGAATAGATCTAACGATCGTCAACTCCTTTTTGTTTTGTTTTGTACAATTCAAATGATTCATCCTTTTTTGCAAGCGGGCTGACCTCTCTGTCTGTATACATTAGAGACATTACTCTGTTCATTCCCTTATGTGACATCAAGTTAAACTCTTCGAGTTTAACTTCCAAATTCCCATTTAGCCACACCATCTTTTTATGTGTTTCATCTTCTTCTATTAAATCAGGTTCACCATTTCCCTCTATAAAGATTGCCTCAGTATTCTTTATATCTTCTTCAGCAAATTGTAATGTATAGTCATTCCAACTACTCATTGTCACAATTTTATAGAGTTTGTCTTCATAAAAAAAGAATGTAAAACGGCCACCGGAGACGTTCCTGGAAAGTATGGTAACCTTATTATTTACCATTGGATCAAATTCAAATTTATCAGGAGCAGGAAATTGTTTCTGTACCTCACTTACGCTTACGCCGAACTCAAGCGGCTGTACCTCAGTTCTTGTGTCTGAGGTAGATTTATTCTCGGGAGCATAACCAAGCATTGCTTTAAGAGCCTGTGCCTCCTTATACAGTTCTTCATCTGCGATTGACTTCTTATCTATAGCAACCTTATCAGTTGTAGTACAGCTTTGAATTATTGCCAACGTAAGAATAGATAAGGATACCAGCCAGAAGTTTTTCATGCTGATTTTTCCATGTGAATGGATGAGAAATGTAAAATGAATACTGAAGTTCTATGATATTAAGGTACTTCTATATTATCAAAGATATTTTGTATGACTTTTTCTGCGGTCATCTCTTCTGCTTCTGCTTCATAAGTTATGATAACTCTATGACGCAGCACATCCATCCCTATAGACTTTACATCTTGTGGAGTGACGTATCCCCTGCCTTTGAGAAAAGCATACGCCTTTGACGCAACAGCGAGGAAAATGGTTGCCCTGGGTGACGCACCAAATTCAACAAATTCATCTAAATCGAGGCCGTATTTCTGAGGATCTCTCGTGGCGACTACCAAGTCTACAATGTAATCCTTTATCTTATCATCAATGTAAATCTGATCAACCACTGCACGTAAACGCTTTATGTCACCTGGTTTTAATACCGTATTCACTTTTATGTTCGTATCTGTTAATGCCATTCTGTCTAAGATCTCACGTTCTTCACTTTTACTGGGATAATCTACATTAAGTTTTAACATGAATCTATCAACCTGTGCTTCCGGCAAAGGATAAGTACCTTCCTGCTCAATTGGGTTTTGCGTAGCAAGTACAAGGAAAGGATCTTCTAGTTTGAATGTCTCGCTGCCTATCGTTACCTGCTTCTCCTGCATCGCCTCTAAAAGTGCACTCTGAACCTTTGCAGGTGCCCTGTTAATTTCATCAGCAAGTATAATATTTGAGAATATCGGTCCTTTTTTTGTGGTAAACTCACCAGAACGGGGATTGTATATAAGAGTACCTATTAGATCAGCCGGTAGAAGGTCTGGTGTGAATTGAAGCCTTTGGTACTTCACCTGAATCGCTTTTGCCAGTGTCATAACAGATAGGGTCTTTGCTAACCCTGGAACACCTTCCAGGAGAATATGGCCATTTGCCAGAATGCCAATCAGCAATCTTTCTATAAGATGTTTTTGTCCTACGATTACTTTACCCATCTCATTGCTTAGATTAGAAAGAACAACGCTCTCTTCTTTAATAATCTCAGTTATATTTTTAATATCTTTTGATTCCATATTAGTCTGCACTCGTTAAGTATTTAATAACGATTAATTGTAACATACTCATAAAAGATTGCTACTAAAGATCTAATCCTCTCGACGATAACATGTCTTCAGAGAAAAGTCTCTTGCACATTGATTGTATACGGGAGCAATGAAACTGAAAGAGAATTTTTACGGTAACACCGCAAACAAAGGTTTAGCTCCTTTTTCCGCGTTTATAAAAATCCATAGTTTGATGGTTACCGGAAGCAAACGTCAATGTTAGATAACCTTATGAGCACTTGTTATTGAATCGTTCTTACTACGCATGCTTCTATCAGATCTTCAATCTTGTTTTTCTTCATCAGGTAAACAAAGTTTGTCTCTGAACCGGTAACATAATAATCATTCCCAGCTTCTTTGCCAACCAGCAATGAGACCTCGGTATCGTCAAAGCTAACGGTAATATTGAACTGCGGATTATCAAGTCCAAATTTTGATAAATCCTTATTTGAATATTGGACAATAGACTCACCCATTAACAGTTTCATTGAAGACATGATTCTATCTGCTAAATTCCCGCTCAAAGGCATAACTTCCGGTTTGAGCATTTGCCATACATAGTCTTCATTTTTCTGAAAAAGCAGTTCTTTTTGAGGATGTATCACCTTAATAGACTTTGCATTTGCAGTATCAAAACTAAACAGTGTCCTTGTGACGAGCTCAATACTGTAATCCCTGACATCAGTCCACCCTACCTGAAAAATCATCTCTTCACCATCAACTTTAGCATAGTAGTTTGTTTTATCTTTTTCAGGCTCCACCTTATTTCCTATCAGGAGCGTCTTTGTTTTCAACTCGTTTGGCTTTACCAGGTCATTTTTTTCACTAATAACTTCATTGCTGTGTGCAGCCATACCCGCTTCTTCATACGTTATAGAAGCTCTTAACAGAGGATTATCAAATCCATAATCAGCAGGATTCTCAGCGGAAAGAGTTACTATCTTATCAGCCAGCAAGAACGACAGATTCCAGACAACTTGATTAATTGAGTCTAATTCCGCTTCCATTGTTACAGGACTTATCATGCTCCACTTCGGCCTGCGCATAGTAGAATCTTCCGTCGTTTCACATATAAGTGTATTACCGTCCCTGTTAACGACTATCTTCTGAGCAGTCTCCTTAGGGAATTCCATGACTAACTTGTCTCTGAATGAGAGATAGCCTGCCTTGGCAATATCATAGAAATTTTCTGTTGGAACGGTATATACAGCATCTTCTCCGTCACGCCTTACATAGCACAGTCCTCCATTTTCATCAGCTTTACCTATAAAGAACTTTACAGTTTCCCCTTCGCCAATCCTTCTGAATACTGAGACTTCGATAGGTGAGTCTGCTAATCCATATTTAGCAAAGTTAGTACCACTATCATCAATATATTGCTGTATCTGCAAATCTTTAATTTTTTCCACAAATTCTCTTACAACGTCTCTATCAGCCAGAATATTTGTTGGTGATTTAATCATCCAATCATACTGAACCGTCTTTTCCATAACAAGGTTTGTATCAGACGAGTTGATATCAATTTTTTCTATCCCGTATGTACCTATTGCATCAAACCTCAATAGCTGCTTATCCCGCAAATCGTTCAATTCCAGATCCAGATTGCGAAGAATCATATCGTGTACAAGAAAAATAGAACTTTCACCTTCAAGCTTTGCGTAAATCATTTCATCCAGACTGTGACCCAAAAGGAGAGTTTGTACATTGTCTGTAGTACCTATACTGATAGTAAACACCGGTTTATCCAGACCGTAATTAATAATATCTTCTTTGCTATCAGAGACAAAATCTTCTTTTGCAATCTCCAGGTTTTTCAATTCATCNAGAATNTCNTTAATTCTTTCAGTGTCGGCACGATCTGAAAGTGGTTGTGTTATCCACCAGAGCTGCTCAGCTTTAGANCACACCACTGGTTCACTTTCTTCTCTCTCAAGCCTTACTCTCTCTACAGNATGTTTATCATANTCAAATGCCCATTTGTTTCTTAAATCATTAATTTCTTTACTTACTTTTTCCAGAAATTTAACGCCAACAACAAATACATCCTTGTCGTCACCTGTAGTTATATACGCAGTGTCTTCTCCAGCAGCCAGTCTGTCTCCGATATTAACGGTATACTTGGTAATATTACCGGCAGTTCCACCAACCATTGAACCCTTTTTAAGCCATAGGCTGACAACAAGAGTCGGTGTTTCCAAACCGTATTCTTTCAAGTTGAAGTTTGCTGTTTCACTTTCTTTAATGGTACCGACTTTTCTCAGAAATTCAAATTGAGCAAGAATTTCTTCCACCTCCGCTCTGTCCGCTCTAAGCTGCAGAGGCTCTACCATCCTCCATCTCTGATTATCAGTACTTTCAAGGACGATATTAACACCATCTCTTTTCATTTCAATCTTATCAATCTGGCCTGGCTTGTAATCCGGCAATACCATCTGCTGTCTCTGCATCCATACATCTGTCCTGTACTGCTTCTTGTCATACAGGAATATATATGCTGCACCAATGCCTGCAACTATTAAAAGTATTATTGTTGTTCTAAATTTCATAGTTATATAGAGTCTCCGTTTATTATCTTCTTCTTCTCCACCAGACGAAGCCGCCAATTATTATTCCGATAGAAGGTAACCCTGCAATCGATAGCCAGAATACTACGGCTAACTGCCCAGGCCTTACCATAGCTCTCCTGACGTCAGGAGCCTTAGCTGATATCCCTAGCTCCTTTTCCCTCCGAGCCAGCCAGCTTATAGCATTTAAGACAAGATCCTGGTTACCAGGTTTATCAGAAAATGTGTTTGCGGCAAAATCAGTATCACCAAAAACAACGATACGCGGTCCCTTTTTTCCTATATTAGCAAAAGCCTGCGTAGCATGTGGCGGTGCAGTAGGGTTTGGTTCCGCCTCTCTCAACTCCGATGCCACAGCCATAATTATCGGAGAGCAGATGTCTGAATCTTCATCATATTTCGGCCTTTTCTTACCTACTATCTCAGTTTCACCCCAACTTTGATCAGGTGCCTGTACAATTCCTGTAGCAGAGAATGCCATTGTATCGCTCATTGGAACAAGACTAAGTGCGCTTGAACCATAAAAAACTGATGTCAACTTTTTCATATCATTTGTTATCTCATGGTCCAGGTACTTCTTGTCGCTTATATAGACCTCAACAACCGTCTGCATACCAAAAAGTGGCATATTTACCTTGTTGTAGACCACCGCATCATCCCTGGCAACTACTCCGTACTCTCCAAGCAACGCATTTAGTCCGGATGATTTGTTCGTACCTACTGCAGGTTCAAGCATAACCATTAGCTTGCCGTCTTTAAGCTCACCTTTATCGTTTATCAGCCTTGCTGATGTTCCCACATAGTCACGAATATAGTTTGTTTCTTGTGTTGAGAATCTTTTTGTTGGGCCTGCGATAAAGAGTATATCGCAATTTTCAGGAACTCTCTTCTGTTGTAATAAGTCGAGAGGCAGCACATTGTAATTAGCGCGTTTGATAGCGCTTGCCAACTTTCCTAATCCAGCACGTTCAAAATCCCCGTAGTCTCTCTCTCCATGCCCTTTTGTAAAGTAAACATTTGTCTGCTTTCCTCGTGTTACGTTTACGATTGCTGATGTAAAGATCTCTTCGCCCTTAAACTTAAAAGGAAATTCATTTTCGATTACATCTTTTAGCAGTACGTGTTTACTATTATCTCCACAAGCAAAGATTATTGATCCCAACTCTACTTGCTTCTTATCCATTTTAAGCTTCTCTGCCAACTCTGTTATCTTCGTACCATCAAGCAGAGGGTTCAAGAAAGTAACCGTTATCTTGTCAGATACATACTTATACTCTTCGAGGATATCTACGATCTGTCCGTAAAAACGATAGTCCTGACGTTTTACCAGAAGCGAGGTGACAAAAATTGGTTCATCTAGATTTTTCAGAATCTTTTTTGTTTTAGAACTTAATGAGTACTTTCCTGAAGCAGTCATGTCACAGCGGTAATAATGCCTATCGTTTATGTAGCTAACAAAGACAAAGATAGCGACAGCGATAAGTATCATAAAAATTACATTAGCCCCGATCAGGGTTTTCTGTTTTTTTATATTTTTTGGAGCCTCTGGTGTTGTTACTTCTTTATTATTCAATGACTTTCCTACCTCCATTTTCTACTCTCAACATTTCGTACCGTTATAAACAAAAGTAATGCCGTAAAACTCAGATAGTAAATTACATCCCTGGTATCCACAATGCCTTTTGTAAAAGATGCCCAATGGTCATAAGTTCCAATATACCTTAANGCTTCATAAAACCAGCCATCACCGTACTCACTTAAATAACCGATTACCCAAAGAATTATTAATGAAACTATTCCGATTACAGCAGCAACAACCTGGTTCTTTGTTAACGATGACACTAGCAAGCCAACAGACACAAATAACCCACCCATGAGCATCAGCCCTATATAACTGGAAAAAATTGGCCCGAAATCTGGATTCCCAAAAATAGTCAAAAATATTACATAAACCCATGTAGGAAGTATCATCACAGCATACAGGCTTAAGGCCGCAAGAAATTTACCAAATACTACATCAAAGTCTGTTACCGGGGAAGTCATGAGAGTCTCCATGGTCCCGGACTTTGTCTCATCTGAAAAGAGTTTCATAGTAATTACCGGTGTAAGTAGCAGGAGAAAAAACTGGGTTGAATCCAGGCTACCCTTAAGAGATGCCTCCTGATGAATTTGCAAATTACCAGCAAAGAAGAAACCTGCTGCAATAAGGAACACAGAAATCACAACATACGCAATCGGTGAATAGAAGTAGGACATGATTTCTCGTTGAAATATAGTATTTACGTTACGCATTGGCTGTCTCTTCCTCCGTTTCCTTAGTGGTAACTTGGTGAAAGATTTCCTCTAAGGTGATGGTCTGTTTCTTCATTTCTCGTAGTATGTAATTATCTTTTACAATGCAATTAAAAACATCTTCCCTTATATCTTTTTCACCATTTCCATTAATATAAAACTCATTTGCATCGTCCTTNTTTCTATAAGTNACAGATTCGACNGTATCAATGCCGGACAAGCTGTTTTTTATCTTTTCTCCATCTCCCTTTACCTCTAAAACAAGGTTTGANCCTGTTTTCANCTGTTTCATGAGATTTNNAGGTGTATCCATTGCAACTATCTTACCCTTATTGATTATCATAACTCTATCACAGACCATTTCAACTTCAGGCAGNATATGTGTTGATAGCAAAACAGTATGNTTCTGTCCCAGNCCTTTNATAACNCCTCTGATCTGTCTNATCTGATTAGGNTCAAGTCCAATGGTAGGTTCGTCGAGGATCAAAATTTTTGGATCATGGATTAAGGTATCTGCAAGGCCAACTCTCTGTTTGTACCCTTTAGACAATGTACCAATNATCTGCTTCTGTACATCTGTTATCCCAGTCATTTCGAGACAATATTCTATCTTTTTTCTTCTTTCTCTTCTGGGTATATTTTTAAGCTTGGCGCGAAACATCAGATATTCATACGCTCTCATGTCCAGATAAAGAGGAACATTTTCAGGTAGATATCCAATCTGCTGACGTACGTTTAGCGAATCAGTAAATACGTCATAACCGGCTACAGTTGCAGAACCGGCAGTCGCAGGCATAAAGCAGGTTAATATTCTCATGGTAGTCGTCTTACCTGCCCCATTTGGGCCAAGCAAACCGACTATTTCATTCTCTTTTACATGGAATGAAATATCGTCTACTGCATTCATATTTACATACCGCTTCGTCAAATTTTTTACTTTTATCATGTGGGAATTCTCCAGACAATACTTTAAATTTACAAGCTTTTTACTCTTAACAATACTTTAAGAAATTAAGTTCCCTTAATCTTCTTCTGTTTCAACATCCCCAGTAATGTTCAAGATCACCGCTTGCAAGTTCGTCAAATGCAGCCTTAACGGGATCACTCGAATCCGTCTCAGTAAGAGTCGGTGCACCATCCATCAGTTCTCTAGCTCTTCTGATTAAGATGGTAGTCAGGTGGAAGGTTCCATATTCTTCTGCAGGTTTATCTAAGTTATCGGTCATGTCGTTGAAATGTTATGAATTAATTAAAACTACTATTTTTACCATGTTTTTTGCTTTCGTCAAGAGAAAACTTCACACATTTTACTCTAAACCATTTCCAGATTGCTTTTACTCATTTATGTACTTATAACTTGACTTTGAGGTTTCACAGAAGTATTTTATTGTTTATTAATAAAAAGCAGAAAGCTGGCTTTTTAATAGTCAAGCCAGTTTCTTTAACGATAAAGTATTATATGTGTAGTGGCTGATGAGATAGTAATGCCAGAATAATTGAATCTAAAATGGAGAGGTTGATATGGGTTTAGCTGGTTCGGCGTACAAAGATGTTGGAAAAGAGTTTCCGAAAGGTACTATATTGTTTAAAGAGGGTGATGAAGGCAAGGAAATGTACCTGATCAATTCAGGGGAAGTCAGGCTGAGTAGAAAAACTTCACATGGCGATGTAGTTTTGGCCAGATTAGGCTTCGGTGAATTCTTTGGAGAAATGTCCGTAATTACAAACCAACCAAGGACCATATCGGCTGAAACTGTAACTGATTGTCGACTGAATGTCATAACTAAGGATATTTTAGAAACATTAGTTGCCGGCAAGCCGTTAGTCGCGTTGAGTATCCTAAAGAAGCTGATGTTCAGGCTGGAAGACGCATACGACCACATTGAAGATCTTTACGTTAAACACATAAAACTGGATAAGGAAAAGTAGCCTATCTCAAAAATGGAGATCAATGAAGACTTTGTGCCAGTAACGAAGAAATGTGTTGAAATTGAAGAGCTTGATGATGGCTGCATACTTTATGATACAGAGAAAGATGATGTACACAGCTTAAATAGCACCGCAGCTTCTGTCTGGATATGTTGTGATGGAAAGCATTCAATAAGGGAAATAGTAAACGTTGTAGAAAAATGTTTCAAATCCAAAAGCAAGCCTGTTCTGAAAGACATAGTAAAAATAATCAGGGACTTCTCCAAAAAAAAACTTTTAACACCTTAAGCCTTGTACCATCCCGGTATAAGGCCTTTTTATTGCATACAGATTGTTATGTATCTATTACATTACAAGCTCCAATCATATCGGTTTTCTATACAGACAGGAAACAGAAAACTGGCGGACCTATGTTCTCATCTCTATCCAATCTCCAGATCTAAGCACCACAGATCAGATCATATTATTTATTCACTGAAGATGATGAATACTAACGCCACTGGTACAGTTTATGAGATCCTTGTAGACGGCAGAAAGAAGCATCAAACTAATACTAAATCAGAACTATTTTCTACTCTCGAATGGATAATTACATGCGATGCGTTGTCTAATCTCCATGAGTTCTTCCAATTACACGCAGGAGCTGTCATAAAGGAAGGAAAGATTATACTTCTACCTGCCAATCATGGTCAGGGAAAAACCACGCTAACACTAAATCTTACCAGAAACAATTATCAATGCCTCTCTGATGATATTGTCTTGATAGAACCTGAGACAACCAGGATTATTCCGTTCCCGCGAAGTTTTCTAATTAAAGACAAATCAATCAAGGAGCTGACGAAATCCAATTTAATTGATAGAAAGCACGGGTACTATTGTAAGGCAGAAGACATCTTATACTATAATCCCTGTTCCACGAATAAGCTGCCTGTTAGAAATGCAAAACCGTATACCATAATCGAATTAAAACACAGCCGTCGTTTCAAAAATGAGCTGAGGCCTGTCAACAAATCTGAAATGTGTATCAAGCTCTTGAAGCAGTCGTTTAACATCCACAACTACAAGCGGAATGGAGTCACTATACTGACAAAGCTGGTCAGGAACAGTAAGTGCTATTCTCTAAAGACAAACAATATATCAGATGCCGTTCATCTGGTTTCTCAAATATGAACGAATCGACTATTAAAAGATATATTGCCAGACTCCTGAACCTTAAGAGAGGGGAAGAAGGTGTTGATGGAATATGGAATACATTAGAATCAATCGGATGGGATGATATTATCAATATAGCCCAGGAGCATAATGTAATAACATTTTTGTTTTATAAATTAAAACATCTTGAGCTGGAAGAGAAACTAAAACCTGAAGTCCACCGTGTTATGTCACTCAAGTATCAAGAAGGAGTAGCAAGGAATGTTATTACCAGGCATGTGCTAAAGGATATAATTCTCTCATTTAATCGATGCAACATAAAAGCCATCATACTAAAAGGCGCAATAAATTTTTGTGAGAACATATATGAAAACTGGAATTTAAGGTCAATGGAAGATCTGGACATCCTCATTAAGGAAGAGGATTTTCCCGCCGCAAGGAAGTGCATGCAGAGTGCAGGTCTGCATTATATAAAAGGCCGTATCCCTCGCGACCTCAGCGAAGATTTTGAAAGCAGAAATATCGCTATAGATATGCACTATCTACCGGTTCCAGAAAAACACATCCACCTGTTTGATATGGATTCGTTCTGGTCAAACACAATGTGCGTTGAAATGGATGGCCTTAAAATACATATTCCCAGCCCGACTGATCAAATCTACCATAAGTTCATTCACGATGTAATCCGACATCAGGAATTAGTAGATTTTCAGATACAGAATTTGTGTGACTT
>JGI26240J51127_1000881_pt1 | contig 11047 bp, 9 predicted proteins | sample SaaInlV_150m_DNA_5_FD_51127 | JGI IMG/M metagenome (IMG submission 51127)
GATTGTTCAGACATCCAAAGGATATTACCATTTTTTAAAAAATTGTAATTGCGATGAAGGTCAACCCACCCTTTTTTATCAGATTCGCTCAAGCCTTTATTAGATTTCCCACTTTTGGTGGCAATTGTTAGAAAATCCCAATGTTTTTGGAGACGATTCATCCGCATAACAGTCAACTTTTTGTCAGCAGTCCATTCCATCCAAGGGTAGTAGGCGTCGTTTGTATCACCAATATCCATTGATTTTCGTCGACCCTTTTTAACATCTACCACGAATATTTTCATAGTTGGGTTGGTTTGACCTGCTTTGGGATAACGAATTTGTTGCATCGTTGGATATAAAGATAATTCATCAAACATAGTGAAGACTGGCACTTGTGATTGGTCTTCTTCCCAATAAGCAATTGATCGACTGTCCTGCGACCAACGATAACCATCAAAGGACCCCCATTCTTCTTCATATACCCAACCAAAATGGCCATTATAAATCAAATCGGAGCCACTTGAAGTAAGCTGCTTTTCTTTCTTTTTAACTAAATTGTATACAAAAAGGTTATTGTCATTTCGAACATATGCAACCTTATTCCCATCGGGGGAAAATTTAACATTTCTAAGGTTTGTATTATCACTGCTTACAGAGTGAATTTGTTTTGAATCAATATCTAAAACATGATAAGTCCCAAGATAAGAATGACGCCAAATCTTTTCTCTATCGGAAAGAAATAACAGTTTAGTTCCCGTTTTATCAAAACTAAAACGATCTACTTTCAGTTTCTTACCATCAATATAAAAAGCAGAACTATCCAAAAATTCTGTGGTGTCTTTTTCGGGAAATGTGACTTGAACGATATCCCCTTTATGAGCATCTTTTCCCCAAGCTAGGTAAGCGTTTTCATTAGGAAACCAAACCATCATTCCAAGGCGAGCATGTTTAAATGGTGATTTCCCCTGTACATCATTAAAGGAGAGTCTTTTACCTTCTCCAAAAACACATGAGATAATAGATATGGTTATTATTGTTTTGCGTATCATTGCTTTAATTCCCTTTTAATTTTTCGTAATAATTCTGTCATCATATCAAAATTCATTCGCCCTGTATTTACATTTCTTGGGCTTGGATGGTAGCTCCCCCAAAGAATCATACCATTCGGTAAAACATATTGTTTGTCGTGGCCAAAGGAATAGTCCTTCATTTTAAGATCATAATCTTGTCGAAAGTGTTTCAAAGCACCATCAAAACCAATTTTTCCCAGGGCAAGGATTATCTTAATGTTTTTCATCAATTTCATTTCTGTCCCAAAAAATGGCGCGCAATTTCGCAATTCCTCTGCGGTAGGTTTATCCTGTGGCGGCACGCATTTTAATACTGTTGTCATGAATGCGCTTTTCAATTCTAAACCATCGTCAAGAGAATCAGAATTGGATTGATTCGCGAGTCCTTCTGCATGGAGGCATTTCATAAGAAAATCAGCTGATTTATCGCCGGTAAATACACGGGCAGTTCGATTGCCACCATGGGCCGCCGGTGCTAATCCTACTAATAATAATTCTGCACTAGGATCCCCATACCCTGCTATCGGTTTACCCCAGTAGGTCCAATCCATGAATTGTTTTCTTTTTTCACGGGCAACCTTGGTTCGGAATTCAACAATCCTCGGACATGTCTTACAACCCACAACTTCTTGGTACAGTGCCGACATAGGTCCTTTACGGATGAGGGGATGGTTTTCAGGTGTTGGGTGTAGATTGGGCAACGTATGTTATGAAATTTAGAGGCGGAAATTAGTACAGAAGTCTCCAAGGTCAAACCAGAGATGGGCATCGCTTAATTACATTCATTTATTTAAAGGGCTTCACTGTAAATACTCTCCATTCGTAAATAAATATCTTAGGAGTCATTATTAATGATTTTCACCAATTTAATTATTAATATAAACAATAATCATTTACACGGCATTGCTCATTGCCATTGGGGGTGTCAGAAACATAAATTCGCACCCCTTCTTTTGAAGTTCTAAACATATTTTACTTAAGGACATAATTTTATGGCAATGATGACAACACTCCGCAACAAGATGCACGTCGTTATATGGTCGCTTCTGATTTTATTTTTACTGAGTATGACCATTGGTGGATTGGTTGGCGGTGCCAACATTATCGATCAACTTTTCGGTCGTGTTAGCCCCTCCGAAGCTATTGGATCTGTGAATGGATCCCACATTACTCCAGACCAATTTAATCAAGCAGTGAATGTTCGTATGGAATCACTTCGCAATTCGGGAACTCAGATTTCTGACCAACATATTGACGCAATCCGTGCAGAAGTTTGGAATGCCTTTATCGAAGAACGATTGACTGAACAAGCTATCGACGATTTGGACATCACTGTGGTTGATGAAGAAATACTCTATCACTTGGAGAATAATCCTCCTGCGGATATTCAACGATTATTCATGGCGAATAATGAATTTGATGAAGAAACGTATCGCCGTGCTTTGAATACACAGGGTATGCTTGACTGGGCCCCTATCGAAGCCTGGATGCGCAGTTACTATATTCCGCGTTTTAAACTGCAGCAGTACATCAATATGTCCGCTGTTGTATCACAGGAAGAAATTCGAGAAGAATTTGTAAAACGGAATGCGAATTATACCATTTCTGCATTACATGTTACTACCACGGCAGTTGAAGATCTAGTCGCCGAACCCACCGAAGATGAATTGATGGCTAACTATAAATCACGATTGGTCGATTTTGAACAGGAAGAGCAACGCCATTTATCCTATGTAAGTTGGCCCAAAACAGCCACGAATAATGACACCCTACGCGTCAAGCAGGAAGCTTTGGAAATAATTTTGTCCTACAGCGACGGTGATGATTTTTCTATTTTAGCCAATATCCACACACAAGATCCCGGCAACCAAGTGACACCTGACTCGGGCCGCGGTGGTGATTTGGGATGGTTTGGCAAAGGGCAAATGGTTCCCGCCTTTGATGAGGCAGTATTCAATTCGAGACAAGGCGCAGTTGTTGGCCCTATCCTGACGCAATTCGGATATCATATTATTAAAGTGGACAGCATTAGCAACGTGGGTAAAAAAGACCATAAGGTTAAGGCACGCCATATTTTACTGAAGATTGAGATGGGACAAAACTCCCGTACAGATATTCGCAGAAAAGCTACTTTATTTAGTTATGATGCGCAAGATTATGGCTTTGCTGCCGCCCAGGACAGCCATAGTGTCTTTTCTATTCCCGCTAAATCACTGGGGGAAAAAGATATATTCCTCGGAATTTTAGGACCATTTAGATCGGCAGTTCGGTGGGCATATAATAATGAAGTTGGAACAATTTCTGACCCCATGGAAACAGATGGATTTTATGCTGTATTCACACTTGATTCAATTGAAGAAGCAGGCGTTAAATCATTTGATCATGTTCGCACCCAAGTATATGCTGCTATCAGTAATGAGAAGGAAAATGATGCGGCCAAAAACCTTGCAAATGACCTTAAGAACAAAGTGTCAGGAGGTGTATCATTTGAATCTTTAAAAAAAGAATATGACAAGATTGAATTGGTTCCATCTGATTCTAAAAAACTGAGTAGCTCCTTTATTTCACTGGGCCGTTCTGACCAAGTCGTTGGTGCATTGCTCAGTGCAAACGAAGGTGATCTAATCGGGCCCATCAAAACATATCGTGGCTATGGAATTATTAAAGTAAATGCTATCAGCACTTTTGACTCCACAGCTTGGGGCATTCAAAAAGATATACTCCAACTTGACCTTACACAACAAAAACAAAATCGCGTTTACCGAAGTTGGATGACTGACATGAGAGATAATGCTGATATAGTCGACAACAGGAAATACTTCTTTTAGTTGATGAATTGAAATGATGAGCACAGATACTCATCTAACGTTAATGGTAAAAGGGCCTCGGTAATCATCCGAAGCCCTTTTTTTTTATATATTATCATTTTTGGTTATACGACACATGCGCAGCATTTGCCAAGCTATGGAAATCACTTTTTTGGAGAATTGGAGAGCAATTTCATAGCCGACAGAGGTGAGTCAGGCATTTGCATTTATTATAGCATGGTCGATTTTAAGAAATGGGTCTGTATAGATTTCCTATAAAAACCCTTAAAAATATCTTAAAAATATAAAATATTGCATTTTTTATACAAATCGTGCCTCAATATCCTTAAAATTCAATTCTGGTTGATTATCAAGTATGTCATTATAATGTCTTGTATAAATATCAAATACTGATTTTGCTTTCGCTGTATGCTGGTTTTTAAGATGTCCTTCCATTGCCCATTGGAGTCCATCTTCATCGATGGAATCCCAGGATAATATTTGTTCACCCAACGCCGCTAATTTCTGCCAATTATTCAATTCACGATATGGAATGACTAAAGATTCAGCAATCCGTTTTGATTTAGCCTGAATATTCTGTCGAATATCTTCCATCCATTTGTCATCCACATCATGACATAATTCGCCGCTTCCATAGAGTCGTAAGGCTGTTTCTCGTGCTTGAATATCAGCCTGAGAATTCGCTTTAAAAACGGATAAGAAATAGTGAAAATCTGAGAAATGTTCTGCGCCAAGTTTTATAAATATATTATGATCAAAACTGTTAATAATTCCTGAATAGGCCGCACCCAAGACATTCCTGATTTGAGACATGGCCACATAACGACTATTGGCGGCACTTTTTTGATTCGTATTTGGCCAGAATTCGCCATAGATATCATTCGGGGATACACCTTTATCTCCGTTTAAAATGAGATAGACAAATAAATGGCGTGCTTTTTTTGAGATCCACTCAGAAGCCAAAACTTCTATACCAGACTTATATAATTTAAAATTACCAAAACATTGAACGGCAAAATCATGATGTAAATATGGATTCTCATCTTGTGAAAAACTAGGCATGTAGATAAAAGTCGAACTGGGAATGTCATTTATTTTATTATTTTTCCATCGAAATCCGATAATTCCCAATGAAATCATTAATGCCAAAACGCCAAAACCATACCGACCCCATGATTCCATTGCTGAAATCGGCGGTGGATCCATGGGAGGATAATTGATTGTGTGAATTTGAACAAATGTTTTTTGAGTGTTTGAAATGTTTGACTGTGTCGCCACAACGAGTTTTCCAGTCTTTTTATTTACATTAGGTACAATCTTCCTTGACTGGAATTCTGTTTCTGTATTAGGGATTATAGATTTGTTTTCGATGTCATACGTTTCTGGATTAATAGTCAATATATAAATAGGGGAATTAGATATTGATTTTACGGATAGTAAAAACCGATTAATGTCTTTTGAATATGATAAAACTGCTTGATCATAATGCTGAATAGAGATGAAAGATTTAATTTTCTGTAAATGCATTGTTTTTCGATTGAATTTCCAAAAATCATTAAATGTGTGGAATCCTCTTTCTTGCAAACCACTTATATTACCAGATCCTCCAAATAAATAAATATAATTTGAATCGGGTCCTTCTGATACGGATGAGCCAAATCGAGGATAAAACCTATCACCCCAAACAGATAATGTATCCCAATGGTGAGTCTCATAATCAAATTTTCGTATATGGTTTTTTGAACGATACCACCCATATCCACCAAACAAATAAAATTCATTTGTATTAAAATCAAAAAAATGTCCAGCCGTATGGTATTGGTCTCTTGGGCCTTCGATCAAATATGATTTTTTTATATTTTTATTTAAGTCATAAAGATTAAAATCCCCACCATCACTCGAGAATACAAATATTTTTTCATTAATATTATTGTAATAAAAATAACCATCCTCTTCAATATTGATTTTTGCCCGAACAAATTTTTTAGAATATTCGTGAGTATCAATTGTATATATATTCAGGCCATTCTCTATAAAAGTGATATTATTATGATCGTTACTAAAGATAATAATTTCAGGATCCTTATATATAATAGTGTCTTCTACAACCCATGTGATATGGGATTCATATTCCCATAAACTATTAGTAATCATTGCTTTTCGGCCACCAATATTATCATACCCATAATTGCCTGAAGATTCATCAAATTTCCAATGATGTCGCAAAACGTTTTTACTAAACACTTTAATATTCTTCAAGGTCATACTAGGTACGTCAGACAAAAGTCCATTCGAACCAAATTTAATTCTAATATCTTGTTCATTTAACATGGGATATTTTAGAATCTTAGCAACTTTATTATTCAACACCAGCCTTACCTCATCCAATACTAAATTATATGTGATCGACAAATGATGCCATTTTAATGGATTTAACTCTGATTTTGGTATTGAAATAGAAATCATCTTATTTATTTCTTGAAAACTAAATTCAAAATAAGTTGTATCAATATGTTTAAAATCTATATTAACCAAATTACTGGCAGGTAAAGAATCAGAATCTATATGAAGAATAAATCCAAACGGACTTGGATCTCGTATTAAAAATTGGAATGAAAGAGTAAATTCATCTTCCACATGAATGGGATCATTTGAGGATATATCTAAAGTTGAGAATGGTGTGTTACCCCCCAAACCATCCTTGCCAAAGAATCGTAATCCTGAACTGTTATCCTGTCCGATGAGAATCGAAAAAAGAACACAAAGAGGCAACCGCCTAATTAAACTTAAATTAGTCTTAAATTGAAAATTTGGGAACCTTAATATTATCTTAAAATCCACCATGGCATGTAGAATTTGATATCTAAATATCAGGAATTCAAGGAATTAATGACATGCCTAAATAATCGGAATTACAGATTAAATTAAGTTAAATAATCCGGACAACATACTCTATGGATTTCCCTTACCAAATTGTATGAACATTCTCTGACTCACGAATATTTTTATCTGCTGTTACCAATGGCGATCCTGAAAATATTGATGTCGCGGAAATAAGCCTATCGGCCGGATCAGAGATTGGTCCCAATCCAAATTTTATGGATTGATCAGCAATTTCCGGGGTGATGGGTTGGAATATATAATTCCGACTTAAAGACAATAATTCAATAAACTCGAGAAAGGGTACATCTATTATCAACCGCTCTTTATCAATAAGCATCGATATTTCCCATAGAGAAATATCGCAAAATAAAATGCCCTCCGAATCATTGGCTTCATCAAATACTTTTCGAGCTTTATTACTTAGTTTATCTGGTGCCAATGCATCCCATATTATTACATGGGTATCAGCAACAATTCTCAATTAGCCTTTCCCCACTCCTCTTTAAATGGAGTAATGATATCATGAATTTTGGCTGTTTCACTTATTTCTGATAATTTATATTGCGCAACTATTTTGGGATATCCCGGCGGCACAAGTTTTGCAACTTCTTTACCCCGGGATGTAATGGAGAGGGAAAGCCCCTTTTCAATGCTTTTTAATACTTTCATTAGATTGGCCCTCAAATCACTCACTGCGATGGATTGCATAACAAATAGTCCTTTAGTTGTACACTCCAAATGTACACCTAATCGTGCGTTTGAAACAATATAATATCCTTTTTTTCAAGACCGCATGCGCTGGTTGATTATATTTTTGTAATTTTGGATTGAAAAGATAACCATCAGTGAATCATTTTTTCACAAGACTTGGGTACAACAATTCACTAAGTACATAGTCCCAATCCACGGATATTAACTCACCCCATAATTTGTAATCCCGGGATTCGAAGAATACCCGGGATCCAGTTCTGTGAATATTACTATCGTTGCATTTGGATACCCCGCCTTAGGCGGGGCATAACGAAAGAGTTTCTTTACAAATAAATCTATCTATACACATCTTTTCGGTGCGCAACCCGGACGATCAATATAATTAATTCTTTATCCTTATTTTGGATTATGATCCGATATGACCCCACTCGAAGCCTAGCCATGCCCTTATATTTTTTCCCTTTCAATGGGGAGATTCTATTCGATATTGCAGCAGGGTTTTGAGTAAGAATATTGAGTTTGACTTTTATTCTCTTTTGCCAAATTGGATCGATTTTAGATAATTCATCATTCGCTTTATCTAAAAATATTAGCGAATACACTAACCGATTCCGAGCGTTTCCCAAACCTCGTCAGCCGGAATAGTTTTTGCATTGCCTTTTTCCAATTCATCTAACCGTTTTTCTGCAATGGCACTATCCAACTCGTCAAAATACAATTCTAAGGCCTCGGTGATAATATGACTTTTCTTGCTATTGAGTTCTTTTGAAACAGCTTCCAATTCCTCAGAAACTGCACCGGGTAGCGTAATATTCATTCTATAATGTTTCGACATGTATAATTATACACATAATAATACACTATATTTGATACTTATTTCAAAAGAATCATCTTTTTTGTTTTCACAAAATTCCCTGCCCTAAGTTGGTACAAATACACTCCTGCACCCACGGGATCACCAAAATTATTGGTGGCATTCCACTTTATCGAATGGTACCCAGCAGGTGTATTGTTCATATTGAATGTTCTTACCTTTTGTCCTAGCATATTGAATATAGTAACAGTTATATCGCTCACCTCAGGCAGATCGAACCGTAATGTAGTCGTTGGGTTGAAAGGATTTGGATAGTTATCATGAAGCGCAAATTCAGTTGGTATTCCTTCACCTTCTGTTGAAAGATATTCATAGCGATTGACAAATAGAACTCTATCATCACCTGTGATTCTTACTGTATCAATCCCATCGGTAGCAAAAATTGTAAACTGAACAGTTGCTTTCTCGTTTGGCTTCCCCTCAAAGACAATCTCCACAATTTCTTGATATGACAATGGCAAAGCAATGACGGTTGTATCGTATATCTCTTTTTCGGGATAGACGCCTATTTTTGCATAAACGAGGTAATCAATAGTATCGATATCCACATCTATACTTTCGGACCATTTCAATTCGTATGTTTCCCCAAGATTAGTCTTAGAGATTTTAATCGTATCCGCTGCCTTACTTACCCAGTCAAAGCTAACTGGTGCAATATTGTTCCACGCAACAACTGTATCTTTATTAACCAGAGGACTTACTTTATGCCAACTAGGTTCTAATTGCCTTAAGCCATCAGGATTTGGTTCCGATTTGAACCGCTCTAAATCTTCTTTGACTGCAAAAGTATCGGGGATTGTATAATCTGGTATTGTTTTAAAATAATGATACCAGTACTGACTTTCTCCGGTCTCTCCTGCAACTAAAGTTGTATCAAGCCCTACAGTTGCTTCCCAATGATCATCTGATAACTTCCGCATACTTACAGTATCTCTACCATTGCAGCCCGTACATTCATGGTTTTCTGCACCCGATTTCCAAAATCCAAGTGAGATATCAGTGTCCGGAAGCGAATGAACTGGCAGCTCTACATTAAAGGTGATTGCTTTAATACCATTATTATTATAAGTAGATACACCATCTACCTCTACTCCACAAATGTAAGCAAAGGTTACGCCTGCATCCAGTTCCATTTTAGTAACATCAGCATTAGTCCAATTTGCTGTGGCCCAGACTGGGTCTAACACTTCGATACAAGTAAGACCTGGATTTTCTTGAGCAAAAAAAGTAATTAACGCATCTTTAATTCCATTTCTCATATTCAGTGACGTTAATTTGTTTTCTGAAACATATAAAACCTTTAACTTTATATTTTGACTCAAATCCAAGCTGGTTAATTGATTTTTATATAAGCTTAGGTAGTCTAAAGCAGTATTCTTACTCACATCCAGGCTGGTCAATTTATTATTCCAGCAATTCAGATTGGTTAAGGCTGTATTGGCAGTCATATCAAGACTGGTTATTTTATTACTCCAACATTCCAGGCTGGTTAAGGCTGAAAAAGCTTCTATCCCGGTTAAATCGCTTATTTCTTTTTCGCTCACATCTAAAGTGGTTACACCGCTGATATTTGCTGTAACTACTGAATCATCCAGAGTTGTGTCGTAGCCTAGGTCAATCAGGGCCTGTTCAAATTTGTCATCGGGGACATAGGTATTCTGGGCAAAAACGAATGATGATGTTAATAAGACAATGAAAAGAATAGCGATTTTCTTCATGATGAACTCCTTTTTAGAATAATGATTTCAGAATCACAATTAAATTTGTTCCGTGATTCAAAGCACCAATCCATATTATGATTTACGCTTAAATTATCGGTGGAAGAAAAAAAACAATTGTTAACCACTCGTGAGCCTGAGTGGATAGTCTTAGGTAAACAGTTGTCTCCCTTCCACCGAATTTTTCTTTATTTCAACAATACCATCTTCTTTGTTTTATTTAAAACAATAATGCCCTTTTCATTTCGAATAATCGCATGGTAGAAATACATTCCCGTTGATACACGATTACCACGAGAGTTGGCGCCATTCCATATAAAAGTATAGTATCCTGACGGACGGAATTCATTGATCGCCAACCGAGTCACTTCTTCACCCAAAAGATTATAGATAATTAAATCAACCTGGGCATCGTCTTCTAAACTAATCATTATTGATGTCTGGGGATTAAAGGGGTTGGGGTAGTTTTGACTCAACGTAAATGCATCTGGGTACAAGTCAACGCCAGCATTGTTTTCCTTCACATAGTCTTTGGTACCAATAACCAACCTAAAATCTTGTTTCAGGTAAGCATCAGGGCCCGTATTACGCGAATCGGTAATTACTGTCCCACTCTAGATTCTTAGCCTGCTTTGTGGTCTTATTAATTAAGAAAATATCGTATTCTTCCGGCACATAGCCCAGACCGTCAAATGTTAAATAAGTTCGCTGGCCGTTCGTTGGTGCAAACACTTGAATATCCCAATAATGGCCCGATTCATTGGGTTTGCGAATATCCATGGCATAGAGGTCCGGGGATTCTTCACGATCCCGGTTATCAATTCGTAATGTGATATCNCCCATGACTACTGGTGGTTCAAATTCATCCAGAGCATCATACCCATCTTCAGCAATATGGCGGACACCCACGGCATTCAATTCATCTCGGGCATTACCCGTGGTGGCAATAATATCAATGATCCACTCATCTGCATCCATGGG
>JGI26240J51127_1000892_pt1 | contig 10945 bp, 8 predicted proteins | sample SaaInlV_150m_DNA_5_FD_51127 | JGI IMG/M metagenome (IMG submission 51127)
TCCAGCATCTAAGGTCATGCACGCTTGTAGCGTCTGTTGAATTTTTCAATTCGTCCGGCAGTATCCACTAAACTTTGTCCTGCACCGGTAAAGAAAGGGTGGCAGTTTGAGCAGATTTCAACTGTTGTTTCACCACCTTTTGTTGACTGTGTGTCCCAGGTAGTCCCGCAGGCACAGCGGAAGGATGTTTTTTCGAATTTTGGATGAATTTCAGGTTTCATTTTCTATTTACTTTTAATGGTTAATATTTTTTAAAATTTAATTACTTATCCATCATATTGAGGAAATTAACATTTTCTTTGAATTTTTCCATTTTATCAATGAGAAATTCCAATGCTTCAACAACATTCAGTTGAGAGAGGACTTTACGCAGTACCCAAATCCGGTCAAGGTCTGGTTTGTCAACGAGCAGTTCCTCTTTACGTGTGCCGGATTTGCTTAGATCAATTGCAGGGAAGATACGTTTTTCAACAGGTTTTCGATCAAGCACCAGTTCCATATTACCGGTTCCTTTGAATTCTTCGAAAATCACTTCGTCCATTCTGCTTCCGGTATCAATCAGCGCCGTCGCGATGATGGTCAGTGATCCGCCTTCTTCAATGTTTCTGGCTGCACCGAAAAATCTTTTTGGTTTGAAAAGCGCATTTGAGTCAACACCTCCTGAAAGTATTTTTCCACTGGGAGGAATGACAGTGTTGTAAGCACGTGCGAGTCTGGTGATGGAATCCAGCAGGATGACGACGTCCCGTTGATGTTCGACAAGACGTTTTGCTTTTTCCAAAACCATTTCAGAAACTTGAACGTGGCGTGTTGCCGGTTCGTCAAAGGTTGAAGCAACCACTTCTCCGTTGACTGAACGACGCATATCAGTAACTTCTTCCGGTCGTTCGTCAATCAATAAAACAATTAAATCAACCTCTGGATGATTCTCAGTGATGCTGTTTGCAATCGACTGCAAAATCATTGTCTTACCAGTTCTTGGCGGAGCAACAATAACTCCACGCTGACCTTTACCAATTGGTGAAACCAGATCAATAATACGCGTAGTTAAATCATTGTCTTTTCGTTCAAGATTCAGATGTTCGTTGGGATGGAGCGGAGTGAGGTTGTCGAATAGAATTTTTTCAAATGCCTTATTCGGATCGCGGAAGTTTATTTCTTCAACTTTAAGTAATGCGTAGTAACGCTCGCTCTCTTTTGGAGGTCTGATCTGACCTGCTACCGTATCACCGGTACGTAAATTAAAACGCCTGATCTGAGAAGGAGAAACGTAAATATCATCCGGCCCCGGGAGGTAGTTGTAATCCGGTGCTCTTAGAAATCCAAACCCGTCCGGAAGTGCTTCCAGTACTCCTTGACCGTAAATGATTCCTTTACGTTTCGTCTGTGCCTGCAGTAAAGCAAAGAGTAGTTCCTGACCACGCATACTGTTCGCGTTTTCAATATCATAGTCGCGTGCAATCTGAATNAGCGAATTGATATCTTTTTTCTTCAACTCAATTAAATTGAGTGTGTCAGGTTTAGTATCATTATCTGAATTTCTTTTTGTATTGTTGCCGTTGTCATTTTCCGGCCTNTTTTTAGACATGTGTGGTTTCTCAGGAGGTTAATNAATGATGGGATCTCGATAAAAGAGAGACCATACTATGGTGTGTTAGTTTAAATGGGAGGATGATGATTTTAACGTAATTGCAGCAAATTCCAGTTACAAAAAGCGTAATTAATGATTAAAAAATAAAGTGGGCAAGAAAGTGTCTTGAGTGGAAATACTTGAAAATGAATTGAAATTATCAAAAGTAGGTATTTACAAGGTCGCTAATATTCAAACTTTTGTCAAGTGTTTTTTTGAAATACTGTTTTTTGCAAATCAGTTGTACGTACAAAAAAGCAAATATATCCTAAACTAAATAGTATATTAACTGTTTTTTTTCCTTTTTGGAAGATACAAATCCGTGATCGTACCTTCAAAAGCCTCTGCAGCAAAGGCCACGGTTTCAGACAATGTCGGATGAGGATGTATCGTTGAGGCTAGATCCTCTGCGTCACAGCCCATCTCAATCGCCAGTACACCTTCTGCAATCAAATCACCGGCATTTGATCCGACAATTCCAACACCTATGACACGCTTAGTGCCTTCTTCAAAAATAACTTTGGTCATTCCTTCACTGCGTCCCAAAGACAAACTGCGTCCACTTGCAGCCCAGGGGAAAGTTCCTTTTCCATAAGCAACTCCCTCCTTTTTTGCCTGCTCTTCTGTAATTCCTGCCCAGGCTACTTCCGGATCAGTATAGGCCACGGAGGGAATCGTGCGTACATCAAAATGACTTTTCATTCCTGAAATCACNTCNGCNGCGACTTTTGCTTCATGCGTCGCTTTGTGCGCCAACATTGGCTGTCCGACAATATCACCTATGGCAAATATATTTTCNACATTCGTGCGCATTTGCGAGTCAGTCTTGATGAAACCTCTATCATCTACAGCAACCCCGGCTTTTTCGGCAGCAATACGCAAACCATTTGGGGTACGTCCCACTGAACTGAGAATACGATCAAACATCTGTGGTTTTTCCGGAGCATTTTTTCCTTCAAAATGAACTTTCAAACCTTTTTTGAGAGCTTCCACTTTTGTCACTTTAGTTTCCAGCCAGATATTTTCATACTGTTTGGAAATACGTTTTTGAAACGGCCGCACGATGTCACGATCTGCTCCTGCCATCAATCCGTCGAGCATTTCTACTATGGTGATTTTTGAACCTAAAGCATGATAAACCGTCGCCATTTCGAGACCAATTATTCCTCCGCCCAGTACCAGTAAATTTTCCGGAATATCAGTCAGCTCCAATGCACCTGTTGAATCTATGATACGTGGATCTTCCGGTAGAAAAGGTAGTTTCACCGGTTGTGAACCTGCGGCGATAACCGCGTTTTCAAAATGTATGGTGCTTTTTTTAGCTTTTGCATCAGTGACAGAAAGATGATGCTGATCCATGAACTCACCAACACCGCTGACGATTTGCACCTTGCGCTGTTTGGCCAGATTTTTCAAACCTGCAGTCAGTTGATTCACAATGCCGTTTTTCCAGTCACGCAGTTGAGCCAGATCAATTTTTGGTTTAGCAAAAGAAATTCCATGTTCACTCATCGACTGAGTTTCGTCGATGACTTTTGCAGCATGGAGTAGAGTCTTGGAAGGTATACAACCCACATTTAAACACACTCCGCCGATACGTTTATAACGTTCCACCAAAACTACTTTCTGCCCCAGATCAGCTGCTCGAAATGCTGCAGTGTAACCACCGGGACCGGAACCTAACACCAGCACATCACAGCTTATGTCCGCTTTTCCGGCATAGCTTTCAGTGGCTTCAGGAGACGGGGTGGATTCTACACTATTTTCTGCGGAGTCTGCTTTATCAATTGTCTGCTTTTTATCAATTTCAGTTGAAACTTCAGTCTCTTCCATTTGCAAAATTAGCGTACCCGCAGAGACTTTATCACCAACCTTTACTTTTATTTCACGGACAATTCCAGCAGTTGGTGAAGGAACTTCCATGGTGGCTTTATCGCTTTCCACAGAAATAAGTGGATCTTCCGCAACAACCGTATCGCCAATTTTACAAATGATTTCGATAATTTCCACATCCTGAAAATCACCAATATCCGGGACTTTTATGGCAGTGAAGCTCATAGTGACATCCTCCGCAAATCACCAAGTATATTGCACAGGTCAACCATAAAACGCGCTGCCTGAGCTCCATCAATCACCCGGTGATCATAAGTCAAATCCAAAGGCAGCATCAGNCGTGGNAAGAATTCTTTACCGTTCCAAACAGGCATCATTCTGGATCGTGTTACCCCGAGNATTGCAACTTCCGGAGCATTCACCAGNGGCGTAAAAGCAGTCCCGCCGATTCCGCCTAAACTGGAAATACTGAAACAACCACCCTGCAGATCACTGCTTTTTAATTTTTTAGTACGCGCACGTTCACCAAGCTCGCCTAATTCTTTTGCCAGTTCAAGCAAACCTTTATGTTCCACATCCCTGATTACCGGAACTACCAAACCGTCCGGAGTATCGACTGCAACACCAATGTGCAGATATTTTTTCAGGACTAAATTTTCACGGTCAACAGTTAATGATGAATTGAAATTAGGATGTTTGCGGATTGCCACTGCAGATGCTTTCAGCAAAAAAGCGAGCGCAGTGACTCTCACGCCCTGCTTTGCGGCTTCGTCTTTGAGTGATTTACGGAAATATTCGAGTTCCGTAATATCAGCTTCATCGTGATGAGTCACGATTGGCAGGTTAAGCCAGCTTCGATGCAGATTTATGCCGGTCTTCTTTTTGATCCGTGAAAGCGGCAGTATTTCAACTGGACCAAACTTGCTGAAATCAATCTCAGGCATTTCCGGAATACCTGTTCCGCTCGACGCAGCATTTCCGGCAGCTATTCCGCCCAATGCCTGCTTTACAAATTCCTGTACATCGTCTTTGGTAATCCGCTGCTTGCGTCCTGATCCATGGACATGGCTCAAGTCAACGCCTAATTCACGGGCGAATTTACGGATAGAAGGACTGGCATGCGCCCGTAAAAAATCTTTTTGTTCAACAGGCATCACCACTGGAGGCGGACGTCGAACACGTTCTGCAGGACTCGACTCGGAACTTACGGATTCTGCTTTGACACTAGCAGTTTCTGCTGTATTTTGGGGTGCAGTTAGGGATGTTGCGGAAGTTGAGGGTGATGATTCCGGGATTGCTTTCTCAGTTGTTTCTGCAGAATCCTGTGCTGATGCTCCACTTTTAAAGTAAGAAGCAGGTCGTTCTGCGAGACTTTATCTCCGGCTTTTATTTTCAAATCTTTTACTGTACCGGCAAATGGAGAAGGCACATCCATTGAAGCTTTATCACTTTCCATTGTGATCAAAGGATCTTCCACTGCAACCGTGTCCCCGGACTTGACCAGCACTTCAATAATTTCAACTGCGTCAAATTCACCAATGTCTGGAACAAGTACCTCTTTGATTCTGCTCATGCGCTTTCTCCTCAGGACAACAATGGATTATTTTTTTCGGAGTCAATTCCGTATTTTTTTATGGCAGCCTTTACCGTTTTAGCTGAAATACCGCCTTCTCCCACAAGCGCATTTAAAGCCGCAACTGTAATGTAATAACGGTCAACCTCAAAATGTTTACGCAGGGCTTCTCGCGAATCACTCCGGCCGAAACCATCTGTTCCAAGCACAGCATAAGATTTAGGTACATAAGCACGTATCTGGTCTGCAAATAGTTTCACATAATCTGTTGCCGCAACTACAGGCCCTTCAGTACTTTCAAGACATTGTGTTACATGACACTGACGAGCCTTTTTATCCGGATGCAACAGGTTCCAACGTGAAACTTCATCACCGTCTCGTTTCAATTCATTAAAACTGGGGCAACTCCAGATATCCGCCTGTACCTTAAAGTCTTTTTCCAGTAATGCCGCGGCTGCGATAACTTCACGCAGAATAGCTCCTGAACCTAATAACTGTACTCTTGTTTTGCCCTTTTTAGCTTTATGAAACAAGTACATGCCTTTTACAATGTCCTTTTCCTGACCCTTGCTGAGACCGGGATGTGAATAATTTTCATTCATCGTGGTGATGTAATAAAACACATTTTCCTGTTTTTTAAACATACGCTGCATTCCGTCCTGCAGAATCACCATCAGTTCATATGAAAAAGTAGGATCATAAGAAACGCAGTTAGGCACATTGCCGGCCATGATTTGACTGTGACCGTCTTCATGCTGCAAACCCTCACCGTTAAGCGTGGTTCTTCCGGAAGTTGCACCAATCAAAAATCCGCGTGCCTGCATATCACCTGCAGCCCAAACCAGATCACCAATCCGCTGAAAACCGAACATAGAATAGAAGATGTAAAACGGAAGCATCTGCATTCCGGTGTTTGTATATGCGGTTGCGGCTGCAATCCAGGAAGACATCGCACCATCTTCAGTGATGCCTTCTTCCAATAATTGACCGCTCTGATTCTCCTTGTAGTACATGAGTTGATCACGGTCAACCGGTTCATATTTCTGCCCCTCATGAGCGTAAATTCCGATCTGGCGGAACATCCCTTCCATACCAAATGTTCTTGCTTCATCAGGCACAATCGGCACCACACGTTGGCCGATATTCTTATCTCTACACAATAAGGTCATTGCCTGCACGAGTGCCTGAGTTGTTGAAATTTCCCGATCTCCGGTATCTTGTAGTAAACGTTCAAAGGTAGACAAAGGTGGAATAGTCAGCGAGTCACCTTTTAATCTGCGCTCAGGAAGATGTCCTCCGAGAGAAGTACGACGTTCCTGTAAATAAGCCAGCTCAGGAGCGTCATCCGGAGGTCGGTAAAACGTCATTTGTTCCACTTCTTCGTCTGAAATCGGTACCCGGAAACGGTCCCTGAAACTTTTCAGGTCAACCATTTTCATTTTTTTCTGGGAGTGAGTAATATTTATTGCTTCTCCGGAACCGCCCATTCCGTAACCCTTGACCGTCTTGGCTAGAATCACTGTGGGCTGAGCTGTGTGATTAACAGCAGAATGATATGCTGCATAAATTTTGTGTGGGTCATGACCTCCGCGGTTCAGTCTCCAGATATCCTCATCAGACATATTAGAAACCATCTCCAGCAGTTCAGGATATTTGCCAAAAAAATGAGCCCGTGTATACGCACCGCCTTTTGCTTTGAATGCCTGATATTCTCCATCAATTGCTTCATCCATGCGTTTACGCAGTAAACCTTCTGTATCTCTCGCGAGTAAAGGATCCCAGTAAGAACCCCAGATCACTTTAATCACATTCCAGCCTGCTCCGCGGAACTCACCTTCAAGTTCCTGAATTATTTTGCCATTTCCACGTACCGGACCGTCGAGTCTTTGTAAATTGCAGTTAACTACAAAAATAAGGTTGTCCAGTTTTTCACGCGCCGCCAGTCCGATTGCTCCCAGAGATTGTGGTTCATCCGTCTCACCGTCTCCCAGAAACATCCAAACTTTACGTCCTGATGTGTCCGCCAAACCGCGGTTATGAAGGTATTTGAGGAAACGTGCCTGATAAATTGCCATGATAGGCCCCAGTCCCATTGAAACTGTTGGAAACTGCCAAAAGTCATTCATCAGCCAGGGATGTGGATATGATGGAACTCCCTGACCTTCTGATTCACGGCGGAAGTTGTCCATTTGCTTTTCAGTCAACCTCCCTTCTAGAAAGGCACGGGCATAAATTCCTGGAGCTGAATGTCCCTGAAAAAAAACTAAATCACCACCGTGATCTTCAGATGGTGCACGCCAAAAATGATTGAAACCAATATCGTAAAGTGTAGCAGAGGAAGCAAAACTTGCGATGTGCCCGCCTAAATCAGCTGAGTCACGGTTAGCACGCATGACCATCATTGCTGCATTCCAGCGGATAATGGAACGAATTTTCGATTCCATTTCCTGATCACCTTGTGAGCGTACCTCAAGTTCCGGAGGTATAGTATTCAGATATGGTGTGTTTGCGGAATAAGGACTGCCTGCACCAGACAAAACAGCCTGGTCTGCTAATTGACGCAGAAGGAATTGTGCTCTTTCATGACCATCCCTTTCAACAACTGCTTCCATTGCCTCAACCCATTCCAGAGTTTCCTGCGGATCTAAATCATTTTCGTTATTTGAAGTCATTGTTGAATCTCTTCAGTTGGAGTTAGGAACCTGCACTTTGAGTGACGTAAACAAACAAATATACACGATGTGTCATTTCGACTGGAGGATAAATCTTAATAATGCTGGTTTTTAAATATTTTTAATTCCACTATTGTCATTTCGAAGAAGTGGATCAAGTCTGCTTTAGCTATTGCAGCAAAAGAATTAAGGTTTTGCTGTGAAAAATTCCTGCTGATTTGACATTTGAGCTGCTATTTTTAGTGATATACCTTGAAGATCAAGGATGAAAAATGCTTAACCGCCGGTGCTGTTGCTTTCATCCTTTTTTTCCAAAGCAGAAGACTCAGACTTAAATGGAATATTTTTTATCGGTGGTCTTCTCCCCATACTCTTCAACATTTCTGCAGAGTAGACAAGACCTTTTCTTGGAACTGTGTATTTTTTTGAGCGTATATTTGACATATTTTTCGCCTCCCGACTGACACTTTCAGAGTAGAGTTTATCAGGTTTCGCAGGCCCTGTCTCACGTGCTCTTGTTGTGGATATTTTCAGCGCTTCACGTCCGGAATTTTCAGAATATACAATTCCAGCTCTGGCAGGTCCTGCCTTAAGCGCCCTGCTTTTGGTCATTTTCAGAGCACCACGGCTGGTGTCTTCAGAGTAGAGAGCATCCGGTTTGACTGGTCCTGTATCACGTGCACGGGTTTTTGAAATAGAAAATGCTTTTCTGCTGATTTTTTCATTTTCTTCAGAATTTAATCGAGGCGGCTGATAACGTTTGATTGAGCTGATTTTAGTATAAGAAGTTTCATAAGGTTTTTGCACAAACCAGCGGTTTTTTTTAACCATACTGGCAGTTATCAAACCAGCATCTACCATTTTAACTGAGGCAGTCTTTGCTCTACCGTTCTTGCTTTGGGCAACGGATTTTCTGATAAGATAATATTTTATTACTCGTCCATTTGTTTTTTGCGCCGTAACCCTTGCTTTTCGTTTATTAGCCTCTAAACTATTTGCATTCTTAACGTATCTTTGAAGTTGTTTGTCATGACTCTCTGCTTGTAATTTTGCACCAAAAAACATAATTGCCGAAAAACAAATCAGACTGAAAATAATAATTTTAAGAAACGACATCAACAGCACGGCTTGCGTTGACAAGCCTGTACGCACAGTGTATTTAGCTATGGAGTTGAAGTGTAAACTGAAGTTCAACTTCATCTTTCGACTCTTGCAAACATTAACATGAGCTGTAATCCTGTCAATGGGAAGTTCCAATAATTTAATATATGTGTTAATCTCAAACAAATTCCTGCTGTCTGTTTGACTTATACTACAGGAAAAAGGACACCGGTAATTCCGGATTTGAAAGCTAAATTTCCGCAAAATGCAAAATCATATTCCCGACCAAGTACCTTCTTCGGAAGAAATTTACAATGAAATGATCCGAGACACTTTTGATGTTTCCGAGAACTACTCAAGTCAGGAAGAAGAGAGTTTCCCCGGTGAAGGTTTTTCAATGCAGATCGGCAGTGACTCTGATTCAAGCGACAATCTCCTGGTGCAGAGAATTGTAAACACCTTAACTGCCCAACTGCAGGCTATCCTTCCGGGAGCATTTAGAATAACTCCTCTACCTGAACAATGCCTTTCTTATGCCAACTTACACAGTTGGTCTCCTGGACGTTCTTATTTTTCATTGTTTGAGATGCAACAATCAAAATCAGTCTGGATTTTACATCTCAGCCGTTCCGTAGGCGAGGGTCTTGCTTCGCTGGCTCACAGTAAAAACTCACGAAATTACCGCAACATTTATCATGATTTACGTGAAGCGGATTCCGTGATTTATCTTGAAACAGCAGAAATGCTGCGTAAATTATTCGGCAGTTTGTTGGAACTCTGGCCCGCGAGTGATAAATTAAAAGTCGCACGTTGCCGTCATATCCTACAATTGGGTTTTCTGCAGGGACTTGCTCAGGATGAAGAATATGTTGTTTTGCCGTTCTATCTGGACAACAAAGACTGTTCCGGAAATATACATTTAGTTCTCCCGCAACGCTACCTCTAAATATAGTTTCCATAAATAATTTAAGTACATGGACGGAAAATGTCTCAACCAGTATTAAGTCAACTCAATAGCTATCCACTAAAATCTGCAGGAGGAATCTCTCTGGCAAACTCCAATCTTGATCAAAGAGGCTTGGTACATGACCGGCGCTGGATGGTTGTCGATGATTCCGGACAATTTATGTCACAAAGAACCTCTCCGGAAATGGCTTTGATAAACACAGAAATCGACGGCCAAACTCTTATCCTGAATGCGCCTAGAATGTCAGAACTTTGCTTGCCTTTGTTTCCCACAACAGGTGAATCGCAGGAAGTTGAAATCTGGGGTGACCGCTGTGAGGCATGGGGCGCCGATCCGCAGGCAGAATTGTGGATCAGTGAGTATCTTGGAAAGAGTTGCAAAATCGTTTTTATGCCGGATCACAGTAACCGTCCGGTAGATCCTGATTTCACCGTTGAAGAAAAGCAAGTCGCGTTTTCAGATGGTTTTCCATTTTTGCTGATTTCTGAAGCATCCTTAAACGAACTCAACAGCAGACTTCCGGAAAGCGTAGCGATGAAGCGCTTTCGACCAAATTTGGTTGTGAAAGATACCGAACCCTATGCAGAAGACAGTTGGAAAAAGATCATAATTGGCGAGTGTGAATTTCATGTCGTAAAACCATGTTCACGTTGTATCCTCACAACTGTTGATCCGGAAACAGGAGAGTTTTCTGGAAAAGAACCTTTGCGGACTCTTGCAACTTACCGAAAATTAAATGGCAAAGTCATGTTTGGCCAAAATCTGATCGCGACAAAAATTGGAAAGTTGGAAGTCGGAATGTCTGTAGAGATTATTTAAAAAAAGTGAACTCAGTCTTAGCCCACAAAATCAGCATAAGATTCTGCTGAATCAATAATATCCATCGAATTAAATTGCCCTGAAAATGTTCTGTAGTGCATATTATAGTCTGCAGTTCAAACAGACTACTTTTTAAACTTCGGCTTAAAAGAGTCCCTATGTAGGCAGGCTTAGTCAGGGGCCGTAATCCAACTGTACTTTCTATATCCCCCAGAACGGAGTCCGGGGCTACCGTTCAAAATAATTTCGCTCATATGTGTTTCCCCGGAACGGTCTTTCGATTCCCCTTCGACAAGCTCAGGGCGGCGGCTCAAGAACCGTCTTAGGTACCGTTCAATTTTAAATGATGT
>JGI26240J51127_1000902_pt1 | contig 10888 bp, 6 predicted proteins | sample SaaInlV_150m_DNA_5_FD_51127 | JGI IMG/M metagenome (IMG submission 51127)
GCATTGCCGTCTGCACTTTTGCTACCAAAGAAATATATGTACTTCTTTTTCATAATTTTCACCTTTATTCAAATTTATAACAACATCAATTAATGATCAAAATTGGTTAGTAATCTTACTTAGTCAAAATTAACATATTGGTGTGAATAGTCTTTTAACATAACCGTATCGCAACACGCTATTTCCGTCTCAAATCCTGAGTAAATCAGGCGGCGAGAGGGGTAATTTGATACTATCAAACATATTTATCCCTAGCAAGGAAAATTATTGCGCTTATTGTTTTGACATAATAGGGCTGTTTTGGTAGCATTTTTTCTATTTTTAAATATGCTTGGCTGTGCAAGAAAGTGTAGTATAGGAAGAGTTTATAGAAAAAACTTATGGTATGGATCTCAGTTATGCATATATAATATCTACACTGAACAATCTAAGGAATCAGCAATGAAAGGGAGTTATTTATGGCAAAGGTAAAAACCGCTCTGATAAGTGTTTCTGACAAGACGGGGATAATAGAACTTGCTAAAGGTCTGGCAGGCCTTGGCGTTAAGATCCTGTCAACCGGCGGTACCGCTAAATCTATCAGGGAAAATGGTGTAGAAGTGACTGACGTATCAGAACATACGGGTTTTCCGGAGATAATGGATGGCAGGGTAAAAACACTCCACCCAAAGATTCATGGTGGTCTGCTTGCCGTAAGGGATAACGAAAGTCACATGAAACAGATAGAGGATCTAGGGATTGACACAATAGACCTTGTCGTTGTTAATCTGTATCCGTTTGAGAAGACTATCAGTAAAGAAGGTGTGTCTCAGGAAGAGGCAATTGAAAATATAGATATTGGTGGACCGTCTATGATCAGATCTGCTGCCAAGAATTTCAAACACGTTGCAATTGTAGTAAACCCTGAGCGTTATGATGCGTTGTTGGGAGAATTAAACAAACGAGACGGTGATCTCTCGTATGAGACACGTTATGAGCTGGTTACTGAGGCATTCAAGCATACCAGTCAGTACGACAAGATAATCTTTGATTATTTTAACAGGGACAATAAAGAGGCTTATCCGGATGCGATAAGCATTGATCTACATAAAAAGCAGGACTTGAGATATGGAGAAAATCCTCATCAGACAGCTGCATTTTATGGTTCTAAGGACCTTGGTGTTCCATGCATCTCAAATGCGGAACAGTTGCACGGTAAGGAACTCTCCTTTAACAATATTTTGGATACCGATGTTGCAATTGAAATCGTTAAGGAGTTTGACATACCGGCTGCTGTCTTAATCAAACATGCTAATCCATGTGGTGTTGCAACTGCAGAAAACCTTAAAGACGCTTTTACAAGGGCATACAGCACTGATACCGTTTCGGCCTTTGGATGCATACTGAGCTTAAACAGGAAAGTTGATGTGGCGACAGCTGAGGCCATTACAGAACCTGGTCATTTTGTTGAGGCGATCGCAGCGCCGGGATTCGATGATAAGGCTATTGAGATTTTGACTACAAAGCGAGGTTGGGGAAAAGATCTTCGATTGTTGAAATTGGACTCATTGGGTGATTCATCCATAAAGAAAGGCATCAAAGATTTCAGAGGCGTTGTCGGGGGAGTACTGGTTCAGGATAAAGATATGAACTCTGGTGATAAAGATCAGTTGAAGGTGGTTACGAAAAAGGCACCGACAGATGATGAGATAGATGAGCTACTGTTTGCATGGAAGGTTTGCAAACACGCGAAATCAAATGCAATAATATTTACAAAAGATAAGATGGTTATTGGTGTGGGAGCAGGCCAGATGAGCCGAGTTGATTCCACAAACATTGCAATCAGCAAGTCAGGTGGTAGAACCGCTGGAACTGTTATGGCCTCTGACGCCTTTTTCCCTTTTCCGGATTGTATAGACATTGCGGCTAAGGTCGGAATTACGGCCATAATACAACCCGGTGGTTCTAAAAAAGACCAGGATTCGATAGATGTCGCAAATAAACACGGAATTGCAATGGTATTTACCGGTGAGAGGCATTTTAAACACTAAATTTAGACACGCATTACACATAACAACATTATTCTAGGAAGGAGTATTTAGTTTATGATATCAAAAAATAACACTCTTAATCTTTCACTGGCAGTTGCACTTCTGGTTATAATTTTCCAGGCGGGGTGTACAACAACTACGGTGAAGGAGACATCACTATTGCCAACAGAGGCGCTGGAAGCTGGAACTGGCCTGGTAGAAATTACCGATTCAAATCAGATTCCAGAATTTAGAGATGATTATGGTAGAATAGAGTTGCTTTACACAATAGACAAAAGCAGGAAATATTTTGAAAAGGTCGAGTCATATCCTGAATCTCTTAAATCAATAGGTTTTACTCCCGAAAAACAGATAGAGACCTTAAAACTTTTCAGGGATGGATATATTAGTAGTAAGAGCCCGCAGGAGCTGACCGACTTTATTGCAAAAAATTTCAGGGTGTTTCAGGTTACCGGGAAGGAAAACGGGGGCGAAGTCAACTTTACAGGTTATGGGTTTCCAGTTTCCGACAAAGATGTTACACATAAAACAAGCCTTGCATATGATTTGAATTTGAAATTGTCAGCCCATTTTGGTTCATTAGGTTTACATGTCACACCAATAAGGAGCATAGCTGCCGATGACAGGGCTTTCCCACCTGGTGGACTTGCATTTGTGGCAATAGAAGAGGCGACAAACCTTAATAAGAAGGGGCAAGCTGGGAAATCATTTTTTACATTGACACATGATTCAAGGAGTACCACAAAAACGACTGACAGAGCAGAAATTTTCTTTGGGATAGGGGAAGATGCTGTCCAAAAAGCGAAGAACTTCAATACCAATGGTAAGCTTTATTACCTTCTAAAGCGTTAGGCTAAATGAATAAACCACACTCGTTCCCACGTATAATGTGGGAACGAGTATTAGGTTTATTTGTAGTATGTAACGCATCTGGCGTTATTTATGCTTCAATTTATCAAAATCAACAAAACTTCCACCTGCCCTCTATTCTTCCTCAGATTTTTATAAATGTTGTTCTGCCATACTGGCTATTCCATAACTTTCCTCTCGTAAATTTGAGTTCAAGTAAAGTATATATACTGCTTTTTCAGGTGCTCAGGCTATATGATTCTTGAACTTACATATTTTATGTGATAAAATTTAGGTTTTTCATACTCGACATATTGGTAAGTTTTTTTTGCCTTTTGGCGAGTGGTGTATTAATTATAAGAGATGTCCATGTTCTGATGTACGGTTGATGTACAATGCATGTTTCGTTGTATCAAGCAAGACAGCAGAAGGACACTCAGGAGCATAATATGAAGAGTACTAATTGGTGGAAATATTTACTTGCAGTCTTAGTTGTAGGTGCATCCGGTGTTATATTTATGGGTTTCAGTACGTACAAAGATGCGCCTCCAAAACCTGATTATGTTTCACCTTCAGGGGAAGAAATTGTTCAAAAGAGTGCCGTGGAACGTGGACAGCTGATCTTCCAGAGATATGCTTTGATGGAATACGGAAGCATGTTCGGGGATGGTGCTGCCCGTGGGCCGGATTTTACCGCTGAAGCACTCCACCAGGTTGCAGTTGAGATGAACGATTTTTATGGCAATCAGGTTACAAGTGGTAATACGGATGAGTTATCTCAAATAGAGAAAGATGGTATCTCTGTCAGGGTGAAGCGTGAACTCAAAGCGAATCGTTATGACAGAGAGAAAAATATCGTAATGCTTACTGAGGGGCAGGCGTATGCAGCAGAACGTCTGACGGAATACTATAGTTCAAAATTCAAGGGAGATCACAAGGAGGCTTTTAAACCAGCAGGTTATATTACAGACGATGCTGAACTTAAAGACCTTTCGGCCTTTTTCTTCTGGGGTGCGTGGGTTTGTGCAGTGGAAAGGCCCGGAGGTGAATCCAGTTATACTCATAACTGGCCATTTGATGAGTACGCCGGGAACACTCCGACACCGTCAGTAATACTATGGAGCGTTATCGGAATGCTATTTCTGATATTCGGTCTGGGTGCGGTTCTCTGTACTTATAGTTACTATTCCAAGTCCTCGCAGTTACAGGTCAGTGAAAACCCTGTTGATAATAAGAGTGTTGATGCATCAGCTCCAACAGCTAGTCAACGTGCAACATACAAGTTTTTTGTGGTTGCGGTTTCACTGTTTTTCATACAGATAGTGGCCGGTGTCTTGACGATTCACGATTTTGTCGGATTTACAACTTTCTTCGGCTATAACATTTCTGAACTTTTGCAGATAACTATTACGCGTAGCTGGCATGTACAGTTATCTATTCTATGGATAGCGACCTGCTGGATAGCTGGTTCCATCTTTATTCTTCCCGGAATTTACAGGCAGGAGCCGAAGCGTCAGGTACTCCTTATCAACATACTCTTCGGCTTGCTGGTTTCAGTTGTTGTTGGTATGTTCGTAGGATGTTTCCTGGGGCCAAAGAACCTGCTTGGTGATCATTGGAGGTTACTTGGCAATCAGGGTTGGGAGTTTGTTGAGCTTGGTAAATTGTGGCAGGTTGTTCTCTTTGCGGCACTTGTTATGTGGTCCGTGATTATATATCGCGGGGTAAAACCGGCTTTGAAGGGACAATCAGCATTCTCATTACCATATTGGATTCTATACTCTGTTGTGGCTATTACAATTCTGTTCTTGTCAAGCTTTGTGGGCGGGAAGAATACCAATTTCGTCATTGCCGATTTCTGGCGCTGGTGCGTTATTCACATGTGGGCAGAGTGCTTTTTTGAGGTATTTACAACAATGATTATTGCCTGCTATATGGTTCTCATGGGTTTGGTTTCACGGCAGGGTGCGATCAGGGTGATCTATCTGGCGACACTGCTGTTTCTAGGCTCAGGCCTGTTGGGTATTTCTCACAACTTTTACTGGAATGCAAAGCCTGCCGCTCTTATGGCTATGGGAAGCGTTTTCTCAACACTCCAGGTTATTCCACTTGTACTGCTGACGCTCGAAGTCTGGAAGTTTGTACGGGTGCCGGGATATTCATTTAGTCGTTCAACAAATTCAGCCGTAACAGGATCATCATTCGGATTCTCAGAAGCATTTCTGTTCCTTATTGCCGTAAATTTCTGGAACTTTTTCGGTGCAGGTGTATTTGGCTTGATTATAAACCTTCCGATAATAAATTATTATGAACATGGTACCTACCTAACTGTCAATCACGGTCACGCGGCTTTGATGGGCGTTTACGGTAACCTTTCGATAGCGGCAGTTCTGTTTTGCAGCCGACATGTTATAACCGCCAGGCGTTGGAATGTAAGACTTCTGCGCTCTACCTTCTGGGCGATTAACGTGGGACTCCTGCTGATGGTGGTGATGGATACATTCCCTGCCGGAGTGTTACAATTCAAGTCGGTTGTTGAAAATGGCTATTGGGTAGCCCGCTCGCAGGAATTTATTCTTGGCGGTACNTTNCAGGTGTTGACGTGGATGCGTGCGGTGGGTGGTGTGCTCTTTTTTGCCGGTGTGGTGCCTCTACTATACTTTATGATATCCCGACTTAACTCACTCAAGGCTGCTGCTACAGAGCATAGTTCAGAGGAGTCGGTTCTTACAAAAGAAGAGTTGCCGGAGTGTGACATACAGGTAGCATAGATTTTTTGATGTGTAGAAAGAGACAGGCCTTTTTATAGCATAATATAAAAAGATCTGTCTTTTTTTTTCAATTTATTCAAACAGTGGTTTTACNGAGGAGGTTCCTATGGAGTGGAAAATTGTAGGAATAATTGCCGCAATATGTACGACTTCAGGCTTTATTCCNCAGATAATAAGAGGCATACGTACAAAGAGATTGGATGATATCTCTCCAGTAATGTACATGCTCCTTATAGTTGGCCTTTCATGTTGGTTGTCCTACGGCATACATATTGAAGANATGATAATNATTGTGGCCAATGCGGCNGGATTAGCATTCAGTATATTCATTATTATATTGCGTTTTAAATATATAAGGCAGAGATAATCTTGATAAGACACAAAATTTGGGTTGGATGAAACCTCAGCTTTTTTGGATTATTGTACTGCATCCAATTTATCAAGCTGCTTTTTGTAAACCACTCTTGTATCTATATAAACTAAATAAGCATGAAGACAACAAAACCTGAAAAAATAAAAATAAACTTACAAACTATATTAATTGTTTGTCTAGGGTTATGTATATCAATATCCCTGTTTTTTGTTGTACGTGGATATCAAACAACAAAAATAAAAAATGATTTCATGCTTGTTGCAATGGACAGGGTCAACTCCATAGAAAGAGAGATTGAGAACAACGAGCAAGCTCTTCAATCCATTTACTCACTATTTAGAAGTAGTGAATATGTAACAAGGGATGGATTTGATGAATTTTGCAAATACTTACTTGCGTATCATAATGATATTCAGGCACTGGGATGGATACCACGCATTTCTAGCCAACAACGTGAAGATCATGAGCGGGAGGTACAGGCTGAAGGCTATCCGGACTACCAGATAACTAAGATGCTACCACAGGGAGGTGTGGTAAGAGCTGATGATAGCAAGGAACACTTTCCTGTCTATTATATAGAGCCTTATATAGGTAATGAGGTTGCCATGGGTTTTGACTTGTCAACGAATCAAGAACGGTTTAAAGCCCTGTGCCTCTCACGTGATACAGGAAAAGCGGTCGGGACTTCACGTATTACACTGGTACAGGAAGAAGGTGACCAGTATGGATTCCTGATATTTGTACCTGTTTATCATAAACAGGCTTCTATAGACACAATCGAGGAGAGACGTGCAAATTTAACAGGACTTGTCTCAGGTGTGTTTAGAGTAGGTGATCTTGTAGAGGGGACACTAGGTTATCTTAAAGGGCAAGGTGTAGATGTCTATCTTTTTGATACCTCAAACCCTCAGGATGTGCAATTTCTCTATTATCATCCATCACGGTTAGGACATGATGTCAGCCCTCCTTTGTCTCTGGAAGAAATAAAATCAGAGGGGTTGTATGTTTCGACTATATTAAATGTAGCCGGCCGTAAGTGGTCAATAGTATGTAAACCTACTCCAGTATTTATGAAAAAAAGATACATTTGGTATCCTTGGGGATTTCTGATAGGTGGTTTGTTGCTTACGGGATTTATTGTAGTCTGCTTCTATACCATATCTGATCGTGCATCTCATGAGAAAAAGGCAAAAGAGATAATTCAAACACTTAATGAATCATTGGAGCAACGTGTGATTGAGCGTACTGCCGATGTTGCTAAATTGTCTCAAGCGATAAAACACAGTTCTGCCACTATTGTAATTACAGATGCTGAAGGCAATATTGAGTATGCCAATCCAAGGTTTGAGCAACTTACAGGCTATAGTATCGAAGAAGCTATTGGCAAAAATCCAGGTATCTTGAAATCTGGAAAAACACCCCCTGATGTTTACAATGAACTATGGGAAACTGTTAAATCAGGCAATGAGTGGAAGGGGGAATTTTGTAACAGGAAAAAGAATGGCGGACTATATTGGGAGTCTGCATCCATTTCTCCTGTAAAAAATGCTGAAGGTGTTATTACAAACTTCATTGCTGTTAAGGATGATATTACTGAGAGCAAACAGGCAGGTGAGGCGCTTCAAAGATCGAATTCGTTACTAAGCGCCGTTATCGAGAGTCCTGATAATGTTATTATTTTTGTTCTGGATACGAGCTACAATTATTTGAGCTTTAACATGGCTCATGTAAAAAAGATGAAAGAAGTGTATGGCGCTGATATTGAGATTGGCCGGCATATCCTTTCGTATATTTCCGTAGAAGATGACCGTCTAAAAGCCGAAACAAATTACAAGCGAGTCACGAAAGGTGAGAGCTTTGTCAAAATTGAGGAATATGGTCAAGCTAACAGTCGATTTTGGTATGAATTGATTTTTAATCCGATTTATGACAATTTACATCATATTACGGGGTTTACTGTGTTTGTCACAGATGTAACCGAACGTAGGCAGGCAGAGGAGACGCTAATTCAGAGTGAAAAACGTCTGTCAGAGGCACAACGTGTGGGTAAGATTGGTAGTTTTACACTTAATGTGACTACAGGCATTTGGTCTGGAACGGAAATGCTATATTCTATATTGGGTATAGGAAAAAAAAGAGAGTACAGCGTTGAAGATTGGGTTGAAATAATTCACCCAGATCACCGAGATAGTTTGGCCACCTATCAACAGAGTGTATTGGATAAGAAGATACCGTTTAATAAAGATTATCTTATAATAAGAAAATCCGATGGTGAAACTAGATGGGTGTATAGTCGTGGAGAATTACAACTTGATGATAGTGGTAATGTTATTGGTATGATTGGAACTACCCAAGACATCACAGAGCATAAAAAGATGGAAAAAGCGCTATTACAGTCAGAAAAACTGAAGTCTATCGGTGCAATAACTGCCGGTATTTCCCATGAGTTTAACAATCTTCTGGCGATTATCTCTGGTAATATTCAGTTGCTGGAGGAAGACTACAAAGATGATAAAGTCTTGGCTGATGCTTTAAGGATCATAATGAAGGCTGCCGATGATGGAGCTGAAATAGCCGGTAATATGCTTAAATTTACTAAGACCAGTCCTGACACTAAAGAATTTGTCTCTTTTGATATCAGGGATTTAATAAGGCATTCTATTGATTTTACAAAGCNCAGATGGCAGAATGAGGCGCTTGCCGNAGGCATAGACTACAGAATTGACACAGAAGGCATGGGGAGGGTTCCATCTATTATGTGTAATCCTGCNGAAATAAGAGAGGTATTTATTAACATAATCAATAATGCACTTGATGCAATGNCTGGTGGTGGAAAAATTTCATTTGGTACATGGAGTGATAATGAGANTGTATTTGTAAACGTTACTGATGACGGAGATGGTATNTCTGANAATGTGAAGAAAAATATATTNGACCCGTTCTTTNCTACTAAGGGAGTTGAAGGTACTGGATTGGGTATGAGTATAGTTTACGGTATAGTGACCAGGCATAGCGGTAAAATAGAGGTGGACGGTGAGTTGGGAAAAGGTACAGCATTTACCATGCAATTTCCAGTGACCATTAAAAGAAGAAGAGTAATAAAGATTTCTGCGCCGGAACAGAAAACAAATGAGAAAAGCCTACGCATCCTGGTTATAGATGATGAAGAAAGTATGCGAGATATACTAAATCAATTCCTTTCTAAAGGTGGCCATGATGTTAAAACTACTGATAATGGCGTTAATGTTATAAATATGATAGAGGGTGAACGTTTTGACCTTGTGCTATGTGATATTGCGATGCCAAATATCTGTGGGTATGATGTGGTAAAGTCTCTTAACGGGTTAAAGAAGAGACCTAAGATAGGCATAATTTCTGGCTGGAGTGGCAGTCTTGCATCGATGGCAGATAAAGGGTTAACGGTAGACTTCTTTCTAAAAAAACCGTTTAAACATGAAGCGTTGGCAAAATATATAAATGATTTGGAATTCAAGTGTTGATGGATTACGAAAAGCAGGATTGAAGAATGAAGTGATCTAAAGTTCGTTAACCTTAGATCACTTCCATGAAATGGTGAATTGTTGACTGTAGTTGAATCTGTTTCGCGACGTCTATAGGTACTTTCCAAATATGAGACTCAATCGTTCCTTCACTTCGNTTGGAATGTTATCCTTATGCGTCACAATGGCGTTACTTGACGCATTCGCACATCCGCAACCTCTTTCACCTTCAATCGTTGGTAAGGCATGTTTAATTATGGCCTTGGCTGTATCAACGTTTTTCATGATGTTTTGAAGGACTATCTCTGCTGTAACATCTTCCTCTCCTTCATGCCAGCAGTCATAATCAGTGGAAAGAGCCAGTGTGCTGTAGCATATCTCCGCTTCGCGGGCCAGTCTGGCCTCCTGCAGGTTTGTCATTCCGATAATACTTACATCCCATTGGCGATATGTTAGTGATTCTGCTCTGGTTGAGAATTGAGGCCCCTCTATGCATACATAAGTTCCTCCTTTGTGGACTGTAGCTCCGGCACTATTTGCTGCTTTATGGAGTGTGTCTGCAAGGACTGAGCAGACCGGATCAGCGAGGCTTACGTGGCCTACAATTCCATCTCCAAAGAAGGTGCCTATTCTACCCTGTGTGCGGTCAATGAATTGGTCAGGAATCACTATGTCGAGAGGCTTGATCTCTTCCTTCATACTTCCTACTGCACTGACAGCTATTATTCTCTCGACTCCAAGCTTCTTCATACCATAGATATTTGCACGAAAATTCAATTCCGAAGGCAATATACTGTGGGTCTTTCCGTGTCGAGGAAGGAATACAACATCTTTGCCTTCCAGTTTACCAGTTATAAACAGATCAGAAGGGTCTCCAAAAGGAGTTTCTACTTTAATATTTTCAACATCTGTTATTCCTTCGATATTATACAAACCGCTGCCGCCAATTATTCCTATTTTTCCGTTAGCCATATTTATAGTCCTTAATTTACAAAGTATTATTAAAAGCGTGTTATTCTAACGATGCATCCTGTGCCGTCAAGAACTAATTCAATGATGATTTAATCATTATTGACAGTAAAACTAATTATTATATAATTACTGCCCACGTATTTAATAATGGTCCAGAATTGATCGAATCAGGAATTATAGAGTTTCCGGGATATTCAACACAGGAGAAATAAACGGTGGCTAAAAGAATACAGACTAAGAAGTTTGAAGATGCTAAATATATAAAAGAGAAGTACATAAGTATAAAAAAAGAGATACAGAAGGTTATAGTAGGTCAGGATGAGATGATCGAGGCTATCATTATTGCTCTCTTTTCTGATGGTCATATTCTGCTGGAGGGTTATCCGGGGCTTG
>JGI26240J51127_1000905_pt1 | contig 10878 bp, 14 predicted proteins | sample SaaInlV_150m_DNA_5_FD_51127 | JGI IMG/M metagenome (IMG submission 51127)
ATAAAACAAATTAATATTATTATTCCTGAATAGATACTTAACACTTCATCACCCCTTTCCTATATTTTTTGGACTATCCAAGTAATATTGTCTCGTCCAATTATTTTAACTTGTTCACCTTTTAAAATTGTCTGATTTCCTTCTGCACGAGCTTGCCAGGTGCTTCCGCTATGCTCAACCCGTCCATATTCCCCAGAATTTATGTCTGCAACTATCTCAACAATCGAGCCCATAACTTCTTCATCTTCATCAATATTTTCTTTTCTAGTAGCTGATGGAACAAATCTGAGAACTAAAAAACGAAGAGTTAATAAATATATTATTGAGCTGATAAAAAAAGTTATAAATTGCTCGAGTACTCCATCTACATGCCCAAGATGCATACCAAGCGCCACAGTCAAAGCTCCAAGTCCCACGAAGACCATAACTAAACCAGGGACAAGAAACTCAACGGCTATCAAGAAAATCCCGGAACTTAACCACAGGCTAAAAGCAATATCACTCATAACTATAGATTTTACTCGACATAGTTCTCAATTGTAAAGGAGTTTTTTTTTACCATAATCATCATAGTTTGCGTTACATTTCGATTCCATTTAACCACAAAAGTGCAATGAAGGCGCTTTCACCAAAAACAATACCAACCCAGAGGCGTTTTCCCAGCAGATAGAAACCGACGAAGGCCAGAGCCATAGGAAGCAATCTATGCCACAGCGGAAGTAATGCCAGCAAACCTGTAGGAAGAATAAGTGTCCGTGCCACCAGTGCGGCAATGATGCCGTACGCCAGACAAGTGAACCACTCAAAAATTGGATGGTTAGCTTCGATTCGATGGCTGATCATAACCGCGGCAAAACGCCATACATAAGTTGCTAAAACCGCGGATAAGAAAAAGATCCAGGCCGATGACTCAAGCATTGACCTCCTTTTTGTTAAAGAGGACCGGAAGCCTGTGCCGCAGCAGATAGGCCAATGTACCTGTAATCAGCCCTGTCAACACTAACCCCCATTCGGCTGTCAATAGATGCATTGGCGGTCCAAAAACAAGCCTAACACGAAAGCGAATAGATAAGGTGGATGTACTGTATTTGACATAATCAGACCAAAATAAATCGGAACCAGAAACACAAAACAGAGTGATACAGTTTGAGGCATGCTTTCAAAAAGTATGTATCCCTGAAGAACACCCATGATTCCGGCCGTCATGCAGGTAAAGGAGAAGCCAAGAAAATAGGCCATCCTGCGGTCTGCTCTAATCTCAGGACCTTTTGTAAGCATTTCAGTCCAGGTATTGATTGATATCAGATGGGCCAGAAAATAATTCCATTTGCGATTGTGAGGAGACTTATCAAAAACCGGCATCATTGAAAGTGTCATCGGCATAAACCTCGCGTTTGCTCCTGCTACACCAAGGACGACTGCAATTAAGGGAGCCCCCATTCCATAAAGTTCTACGTGAACCACCTGTCCCGGCAGACCCCAGATCATAATCGTGGAAAGCAAGGACATATAGAGTGATAAACCCTGTTCCTGGGCAAAAGACCCAAACCCCGTCATTGCAGCAAAGAGCAGTAGTGCCGGCACACCGAGGGCATTCCTGATACCGGCCAAAACAGCTCTTGGATTAGTCTTAAGTTCTTTCATTGGTATTTAAAATTTCTATAGAATTTATAATGTAGAGCTGAGGATTGGATGCCGGACATATCTAACTCATCGAACACGACTATGAGCTTTGGGAGAGAGGAATTATAATGTTGTTTCATTTTAAAGCAACACACATCCTATCATATTTTCAATGCAAACTACCCAGATAAAAAACACTAATGAGAAGTACTTTTCCTGTTGCCGAGTGAAAAGGTATTAAAATCCATTCATTGGTAATGAATAGGCCAGCTAATACGGTTTTATTAGTGGCTGAGTTAGAGACATTTGAGGCTATTGATGAAATGTTTGAGCTAATTTTGTCCACGACAAATGCCCTGTGATACCAATAACTTTAGCTTGAGGAGTCTTATTATTTAAGGAGTAGCACTAATTGTTAAATTTTCGTAAAAGCCAGTTTGCTGTACGAAGCAGACGGGCATCATCATTCTTAGCCCCAACAAGCTGGGCACCAATAGGCATCCCATTTTCGCCCTGGAAGAAGGGAATGTTTAGCGCCGGGACGCCGCAGAAAGTCCAGATGGTGCAGAAAGACGGATCTCCCGTATCTTTCAGGTCAATGGGTGCTTCTCCGGCTACAGAAGGCGTGAGTATGACATCATATACCTGGAACAGTTCTGCAAGAATGTCATCCAGAATATCCTGTTGTTCCAAGGCTCGGTGGTAAGCAACAGCCGAATAGCTCATCCCTCGTTCAATTTGTTCACGTAAGGAATCACTTAACAGGTCTTTTGCTGTTTCGTATTCATGGGAATAATTGTGTGCAAGGTCAGCTTCCATAATGATTTTATGGTGATCCAGCACATACCCGAATGAGGGAGACAATTCGATCTCCTCAACATCTTCACCAAGCATTTCACACATTTCTTCAAAGGCATCCTTGCACATGTCATCGGCACGCTCCCAGACAGGAGTTTTAACGAACCCGATTTTTGGAGGCATAGGAGGTTCTTTAGCAGCAACTGATATCAGATGGGGGCTAGCACGAAGAAAAGTTGTAGCGGAATCCACTTCGTCATAACCAGCCAACACCTGTGTCAGCATAGCGACATCATCCATTGAACGGGCAAAAACACCCAACTGGTCGAGTGGCGTTGATTGTCTAAGAACCCCGGTTCTGGGAATCATACCGAACGAAGGCTTGAAGCCAAAAACACCGCAAAACGAAGCTGGTCGAATAATAGAGCCGTTTGTCTGGCTGCCCAGTGCAATCGGCACCATATTCGAGGCGACCGCCGCGGCAGACCCGCTGGAAGATCCACCTGGTGTTCGGTTTGGATCGTGAGGGTTTTTCGTTTTACCCGGAGAATAGGTTGCCAGTTCAGTAGTAACCGTTTTTCCCATGATGACCGCACCGGCCTGTCGCAGACGGCTTACCACCCAGGCGTCCTTGAAAGGGACTCGTCCGGAATGGATGGGAGAACCAAGTTCTGTAGGCACATGAGCTGTGTCAATGATGTCCTTGATACCGATGGGTATGCCATGCAACGGCCCAATGGACTCACCTGCCTGACGTATAAGATCAAGCTTGCGTGCCTGCTCAAGTGCATAATCGGAGTTAAAATAAGACCAAGCCTCGATTTCGCCATCAATCTGAGCTATCCGCTCAATACAAGCTTGGACTAATTCTTCGGATGTAATCTCACCTTTTTGGATTTTATCGACTGCCTGAGTCGCAGATAGATCGTTTAGTGACATACAGAGTAAGCCTCTTACTTCTTTTTGCGGAGGCAGGAATCCCAGAAGTCATAGAAGACCAGAGGCAAGACCATGAAGCAGATAACCCAAAAAGGAAGACCGCCCCAGAACCCGGCAGCTCCGGCTGATATGCTTTCGGCCAGACCGAGNACAAATANGGCTATGAGTATTGATCCGAGTAACCCTGACACTTTTTCAAAAAATGCTTGTTTCATAACTTTATTACTCAATTAGTCGTGTTATACGGGTNTTAAGGGATATATTCTCCAAACAGATAATCAGGTAGCCACAGCGCTATCCCCGGGTACAAATACATCAGGACCATTATCCCTATAACGATTGCCAGGTAGGGCATGATCCCTCTGAAAATATCCATTAGTTCAATTTGGTCGCCTAAAACTCCTTTTAGATAATAGGCCGACATGGCCATAGGTGGAGTCAAGAATGAGGTCTGCAGGTTGAGCGCCACCAACATCGCAAAGAAATAGGGGTTAACACCAAANGTTGGCAGCATGGGTAGAAAGATCGGCACGAAAATAATTAGAATTTCNGACCATTCCAATGGCCAGCCAAGAAGAAAAATTATGATCTGCACCAAAATCAGAAACTGCCAAGGAGCGAGGTCGAACCCTAAAATGAAATGCTCGATGATTTCGTGTCCGCCAAGATAAGAGAATACGGACGCAAAGGTCCATGAACCTACGAACAGCCAGCAAACCATCGCAGTCGCTTTCGCCGTCAAATATACCGAATCCTTGAGCATTTCCCAACTGAAAGAGCGGTAAATAACAGCCAGTAATAATCCACCAAATGCACCCATGGCGGCGGCTTCGGCCGGTGTTGCCAAACCACCAAGAATGGATCCCAGTACCAACATAATTAGGGCCGTGAGAGGGACAAAAGAGGTCAGAAGTTGCCAGTAGACAATACGCCGTGGCGGTATATCTTCTTCACGTGGTTTCGGAGCAATCGAAGGATTTAAAATAACACGTAATATGACATAGATTATGTATGACCCAGCCAACAGAAGACCTGGAATCATAGCTGCCGCATACAGACGTAACGGTGACAACTCAGCGATTGCGGCATAGACGATCAGCATAATGGATGGCGGGATTAAAATACCAAGCGTACCACCAGCGCAGATAACTCCTGCGGAGAAACTTTTGTCATAATTTGCCCTGATCATTGCTGGGAAAGCCAGCAGCCCCATTAGTGTAACAACTGCACCAACGATACCGCTTGCTGTTGAAAATACTGCGCAGGTGATTAAGGCGGCTATTGCCATGGAACCCGGTAGATTTCGTGCAGCCATCTGCAGAGAATAGAAAAGCTTATTGACGATATTGGCACGCTCAACAACATACCCCATGAACAAGAATAGTGGAATTGCAACCAGTGTGTCATTTTCCATCACTGAATATGTATTCTGGTTCAGCAGATAGAAAATATTATTGTTGAAGACATCAGTGATTGTTTGAATGCTGCCGGCATCAAGGTAAGCGTAATATCCAAAGAAAACGCCCATCGCCAATAATGTAAAGGCTACTGGAAATCCTAACAGCACCATCACGATGAACGAGGAAAGCATTAAAATTGCGACTTCTGGATTTGTCATAAGACGGCGCGCTTCATATTTACAGTTAAGGTTTTGAAAACAGGATTAATTAATTTTCAATTCATGTGCCTGGCCCTTGAGAATATCTTCCGTTTCCATGGAATCTTTCAGGCGCGGCAGCCATTTATTGTTTTTCATTGCCAGATAGCAGCGCATGCACTCAGCTACGCCCTGAACGAGGAACAACCCGCCTGCCAGAGGGATCAATGTTTTAAAATAATAAATTTGAATACGGGCCGGACTGTTCCAACTGACTTCTTGATAACGCCATGAGTCTGAGGCAATTTCCCAACCGAACCAGAACAGTGCAAGCATGCCTGGAAAAAAGAAGAGGATATATAAAGAGAGATCAACCACAGCTTGCCAGCGTGGTTGCAGGAAACGATAAATCACATCGGCACGCACGTGGGTGTCCTGCGCAAGGGCGTAGGGGCCTGCCATCAGGAACAATGCTCCGTACATCTGCACCATCATGTCAAATGCCCAAACTGTAGGAGCGTTAAGTACATAGCGGACAAATACTTCATAGGCCACAGAAAGCGTCAAAATCAAAATACACCAACCGAATGCACGCCCAATCCAAATGTTGAGGCTTTCAATTGCATGAATTATGGATATCATCAGCTCTGCTCTCCTGCCAGTAAAGGGGTTCAGTCTTAAAAATAAAAGGGACAGCCTTTAGACTGCCCCTAGATCAAGCTTGCGAACATAGTTCGCTAATATATTTGATCAGATTAACCGAAGTGGTGTTTATAAGCGAGACCGTAATCCGGCTGGTTAAGTAGCAGGTAGTTCATCACCTTCTTGGCGTAGACCTTCTGCGACTTGATCACTTTGGCAAAGAAAGGATCCTTTGCAGAAATCCGGTCTACCACTACATCCCAAGCATTCATCTGATCTTGCATGACCGAATCAGGAGTACGGTAAACATTGACACCGTGCTTTTCTTTCAGTTTGACCAGATCATCCGCATAACGAAGGGTGTTGTGCCAGTAGAAGTTCGAGTTCTCTGCCTCAGAAGCATATTCGAGAATCGCCTGTTGCTCCTTAGCAAGAGCATTGAATTTCCTCGCGTTGAAGGTGACTTCAAAACATTCCTGAGACTGGTGGAAACTGGCGAGGTGATAGTGTTTAGATACGTCCTGCATACCGAAGTCACTATCAGAGGTCGGGTTATTGAACTCGGCAGCATCGATCAAACCGCTTTTCATGGCAGGCTGAATTTCGCCACCGGGCAACTGAACAACAGACAAACCCATTTCATTCATAACGTCAGCAGCTAAACCAACGGTACGATACTTGAGTCCCTTCATCTGGGAAGATTTACTGATCTGTTCTTTAAACCAACCAAGCGGCTGTGCCGGCATCGGGCTGTTGAAGAAGCTGACCAGGTTGAGACCCAGGCTGCCCATCAGTTCGTTGAACAGGTCCATCCCACCGCCATAATGAATCCAACCTAGCATTTCCTGTGCAGACCAGCCAAAACAAGGCCCGGTACCGAACAGTGATGCTGCAGCAGACTTGGAATACCAATACGCAGGCACATAGTGAGCACCATCAAGAACGCCACGGTGAACAGCATCCTGCATCTGGCTGGTTTTAACAACTGAGTTTACAGACAACAGGTCAATCTTCAGACCTCCCCCGGCCATTTTGTTGACTCGATCGACATAACTTTTTGCGTTTTCGAGAAAAATCCCACCTCCCCAGGCAGCCTGAACTTTCAGGACTGTGGCAGCCTTGGCGATATGAGGTGCGCCTAAAGTACCAGCCGCAGCGACACCTGCTACGGCGCTACCCCGCATGAATTTACGACGCGTAACGACGTCTTTTTCAACTAATTTAGCATGCTTTACTGTTTTCTTAGACATACATATCCTCCATTTATTGGTTAATCCCAGTGCATCCTGCATCTGCCCCGGGTTAAATTTTCAGACACTGAAATAGCTAATATGAGAGCCAATTGAGCATCTTGACATGAGATATAACCACGTCTATTGCAGGCCGTCACTTTTGATAGACTTTCTCTGAAAGCCACTCTGTATTGTATTACTGAAAAAAGAAAAAACTATTTTGCAGTAACTCCAATTTAATGGTCATTCATAAATGAAAAGATAGTCCGTCTGAGACAATAATTCAAAATGGAATCTATGTCAAGTAAAATATAGCAAATTCTACATCTTGAACAAATTGATTAATAATATTTTGATAAGCTATTGATTTGTCATGATTATTTTAATTTTTTTTTAAGCAACACGGTCTTCTGGTTCACGGCCTGCGAAAAAAGCATCCAGATTATCAAGAGCACGAAAACCCATTGCATCCCGAGTTTCCATATTTGCACTACCGATATGAGGCAATAAAAATGTATTTGGTAATTCAGAGATATCATGGTTACCGCCTGGTTCATTGCAGTAGACATCAAGTCCTGCGGAGGCCAGTTTGCCTGATTTTAATGCGTTTATCAGTGCGTTTTCATCTACCAATGCACCGCGNGCAGTGTTGACGATGATTGCGCCATCAGGCAATAGGGCGATTCGCTCTGCGGATAACAGATTGANGGTTTCNGGTGTTGCAGGGCAGTTGAGAGACAAAACATCGCTGACGGNTAGCAGACTCTCAAGAGAGTCATGATAAACTGCGCCTTGCTCATCGATTTCGGTTAACCTGTTACGGTTAAAATAGTGAATTTCCATCTCAAATCCGCGTGCCCGTTTAGCGAAGGTTTGCCCAACCCTGCCCATACCGATAATTCCTAAGCGTTTTCCCGTAATGGAGTTGCCGACCATAAATGCCGGGCTCCAGTCCCGCCATGAACCATCCCGCATCATTCGTTCACCTTCACCTGCACGCCGCGCAGCGCCCAGCATCAACAAGATAGCAATTTCCGCCGTCGCATCACTGAGTACGTCCGGTGTGTTGGTCACAATGATACCACGCTTGCGAAAAGCATCCAGGTTACAGTGATCAACCCCAACCGAAAAATTGGCAACTATTTTTACACTGTTCGACAGGCGTTGAACTACATTGGTGGTAAAATGTTCTGTGTGGCATGGCAGGATAGCATCGGCTTCCTGAGCCAATTCAATCAATTCATCTGGAGAATACTGGGCATCATCAGGATTTAGACGTACGTCATAATCCCTAGTGAGTCTCTCTTCCACTGATTCGGGAAGTGTCCGGGTAACAAGTACAATGGGTTTATCTCTCATGAGCAATCCTTTTTGATTATCCTGAAATGTGATTAACCGATACTATAATTTCATGATAGCGCTTCGTTTGAAGAAGATTCAAGTCTCAATAATGTGAAATTCATGGGCTTGGNGGTGATTGAACAGTTTCGTTGATGCCAATATGAGACAATAAGTAAAAGTGCACTTTCAATTAACGGAGATTCTCAATAAACAGCATCAACTGGAATGTTTATATGTTAGTAGTTATAAGTAGTTTGAACGAGGCAGCAAGTAGATATTGATCGTTCCCTGCATGGTCTATCTACACTAAATTATGTCATTTAGAGAGCAGCAAATTATTATGATTTTTCCAGAAACACCTTAACATTCCCAAATATAGTTTTACAAATCTANGTATCAGGAGTAAGATCCGCAAATTAACATCAATCAACTAACCTGAGAAAATTTGCATGGAAAGAGATTTCACCCGCCGTAGTCATCACGATATGGGCGGACTGGATGCAGGCCATATTAAACAGGTCGAGCACGACTATGAGCTTTGGGAGAAACGCGTTGATGCGATGATGGTGTTGCTGACCTCTAAGTCTCCAAAACTGATGAGCGTTGACCAACTGCGCAAAGGCATCGAAAGTTTACCACCGGATGCTTACGAAAAGATGAGCTACTATGAACGCTGGATATTTTCAATCACACAAGCCTTGCAGTACAACGGTTTACTGACCACAGAAGAACTCAGCCGAAAACTTGAAGAGGTACAGTCACGCTACGAAACGGAGGCGGAATGACAGCTGTTTTTAATCCCGGAGATGCAGTGCAAGTACGTAGTGGTTCGCCTCCCGGACATATCCGCACACCGTTTTATGTGAGAGGCTGTAAAGGTGTCATTGAACGAATTGCCGGAGAATACCGTAATCCGGAAGAGCTGGCCTTTGGAAGATTCGATACGCCAGTTGTTCCACTTTATCGCGTACGCTTTCAGCAAAATGAAGTTTGGGCGGACTATAATGGAAATCCAAAAGATACACTCGAAGTCGAAATTTTCGAATTCTGGTTAGAACCTTCAACTGCGGAGAAAACATGAACAAACAACAAATAAACGAAACCAGTCCTGAAAATGCTGTACCAAGCAGCTATTACCAATTTATGGAAATTTCAGTNCGTGAGTTGCTGATNGAAAAAGGTGTGCTGAGTGAAGATGATATCCGGAATGCAGTNGAGGCGATGGATTCCCGTGGTCCGGAACTCGGAGCACAGGTCGTAGCACATGCCTGGGTGGACGCTCAGTTCAAGCAGTCGCTCCTGCAGGATGCGCCTTCCGCAGTAAAAACACTTGGGATTGACATAGGGCCGCTGCAATTAATGGTAGTAGAGAACACGCAAAAAGTTCACAATCTAATCGTCTGTACCCTCTGTTCCTGTTATCCGCGTACTCTTCTCGGACTGCCTCCGGACTGGTANAAAAGTAGTGAATACCGCTCACGTGCAGTACGTGAACCAAGGGCCGTCTTGCTTGAATTCGGTACAGAGATTCCGGATGAGGTAGAAGTCCGGGTACACGACAGCACCGCTGATTTGCGCTATCTCGTGCTGCCGCAACGTCCTGCAGGAACAGAGAAGCTCACTGAGGATGAACTTGCAGCACTCGTAAAACGTGATTCGATGGTTGGAGTTACAGTCGTTCCGGAGTTTTCTTGCTGAAGAAATACAACTGATTTAAAAACCTCTCAAAAACAAAACTAAAATTGATGAAGCCGTAAAAAGTCTAAATTGTACACTTTTTTGTCATTCCCGCTTTCGCGGGAATGACAACTATTTATGAAGCCATCATAATTGTTTGAAAGTATTAGCAGAATTATTCATTAAATTTCTGCAGAATCGCAAGTAACTAAATGTTTTAGAACACCATTTTTAATACTGTATATCCAACCGTGTACCGTCAATTCTTTTTCCTCTTTCCATGCTTTCTGGACAATGGTTGTGTTGCAAACGTTTGTAACTTGTTCTTTAACATTCAGTTCACAAAGCAGATCTATCTGCTTTTCATGACTTAGCCCCTCAAATTTTTTAGTGTTAAAACGGACAACATCTTTGATGTGCCCCAGCCAGTTATCGATGATCCCATGCTCATTATTTTCCAATGCCGCTTTAATTCCACCGCAATCATAATGTCCGCAAAGAATAATGTGTTTAACTTTAAGCACCTCAACTGCGTATTGGATAACTGAAAGACAATTTAAATCTGTATGTACAACCACATTTGCAATATTCCGATGAACAAAGACCTCACCCGGCTCTAGATCTATAATTTGGTTTGCCGCTACCCTGCTGTCAGAACAGCCTATCCAGAGATACTTCGGTGCTTTTTGTTGTGACAAACGAGTGAAAAAATCAGGATCTCTTTCCTTGATTTCGGTTGCCCATGCTAAATTTCCGTCCAATAAATATTGTAGATTTTCCACTTTTTAATTCTTCCTCTTAATCTGTGTTTGTAAATATCAGCCAGCAATCAGTTAATTCCGGCAACTTGGCCCTGAAGATTACGCAGCACATCAGTTTTATAACAGTTTAAAAATGTAGATTCGCTTAATCATAAAGGCTTATAATTCCATTAAAAATCTATGCTCTCTTCATCAATATGTCAATTCAAAATCCCTCTCCAGCAAATCCACCATACGATATTAAGTACAAAGCGCTCTCTGCGGATTT
>JGI26240J51127_1000941_pt1 | contig 10543 bp, 6 predicted proteins | sample SaaInlV_150m_DNA_5_FD_51127 | JGI IMG/M metagenome (IMG submission 51127)
AAAACAACTAAATAAGGTATAATAAGGATCTATAATGAGTTTAACAAAAACAGTACAAGGTGATTATAATATCAATACCATTAATGCAGCTGGTGATGCTGCGAATGATGTGACTATTACGACAGCTAATTTAAGAATAAATGGTGATTTGGTAGTTACTGGAACATCAGAAAATGTACTAGTAACAAATTTAGCTATTAGTAATAATACAATTTTGTTAAATGAAGGAGAAGAGGATGAGGGTGTAACAGCGGTTCATTCGGGCATTGAAATTGACCGTGGAACAGCACTAAATGTAGGGATACGGTACGATGATAGTTTAGATGCTTGGCAACTTACACATGATGGCACTATATGGGAATATATTGTTTCTGATGTTAGTAGTAATAATGCTGGAATGTCAGATGTCGTTGATGATTTAACACCACAGTTAGGTGGAAATCTTGATGTAAATAGTATGACAATTACAAGTGCGTCGAATGGCGATGTTGTATTGGATGCTAATGGCACAGGACAAGTGAAAATAAATAATGTGCTTAGTTTGGAAGAACAAGGAGCAGCACCCTCATCAACTAGTAGTTATAATAAATTATATTCAGCAACACCAGGTGAAGGTGGAACTGGGTTGTATTTTGTAAACTCAACATCTAGTGATGAATTAGTATCAAAAACCAAAGCAATGGTTTATGGTTTAATATTTTAAGGATTATATATGGCAATTAATGCAGTTGCGGTAGGCAACACAAACACTACAATTTATACAAGCAGTAATGTTTCAGCAGTTACGATGATATCATTGTGTAATTACAGTGCTAGTGGAGTATCTGTAAGTATGCATGTCGTACCAGGTGCAGATAGTCCAGGCAATAGCAATATCATGATGAAGGACGTATTAATTCCGGCAGGTGATACCTATATGGTGTATTCAGCAGGTGAAAAATTAGTAATGGATAATAATGATTATATTAATATTATTGCTGATGCTGGATCATCTATTACCTCTGTTGTTAGTTACACTGGAATCTAATGGGGCTTGTAAAAAACCAAAAAATTGGTTTTATGAATAGTTCTGTTGCAATACCAGCAGGAACAGCTGCTGAACGCCCATCTAACCCAATATTTGGACAAATTAGATTCAATACTACTATTGGTAAAGTAGAATATTTTGATGGTACTGTATTTGCTACAATAGCAAAACAAGGTGATGCCAATATCGAAGTTGATTCATTTACAGGCAATGGATCTGATACTGTTTTCGGATCAATGGCTTATTCAATAGCAGATGCTACTCAGGTACTTGTTTTCGTTGGTAATATATACCAAATCCCGACTACTAATTATACAGTAGCAGGGACATATGATATCACCTTTACATCAGCACCACCAACTGGGATGCCGATCAATATAATTCATAATCTAAGTAGTAATGAGGTTGCATAATGGCTATTAGTAAGATACATGGCCAAATGCTTACTGATAATCTGCTTCGTGATGGGACAAATCTAGCGTTTGATACTGATTTGTTGATGTTGGATGTGGTGAATGATCGTATTGGCATTAATGATGCTACACCATCCGAAACATTGAGTATTACCGGAACGCTGTCTGTCTCTGGAAATACCGCAATAACTACATTGACTAATAATCGTGTAGTTATTGCTGGAACAAGTGGTTTATTGGAAGATAGTGCCAATCTGACCTTTGATGGAACTACATTAGTCATAGATAATATCAGTTCAGGAACTAATAATGATCTTACAATCACAGCAGATGGCACGGGAATTGTAAAAATAACAGGCAATGATGGCATTAGAATACCGTATGGAACTACTGCACAACGTCCATCTACTCCTGTTTCAAGCACATTTAGATATAATTCTGATTTGGGATATCCCGAAATATACAACGGTGTAATATGGGAAGTGGTTGGTCCTGCTGCCTTTGCCGCACTAACTAGCCAAACAATCACAGGTGATGGTGCAACTACTGTATTTACATTGGATAATTCAACTACATCTGCGGCAATAATGGTTAATATTAACGGCATTATACAAATGCCAGATACTGCATATACAGTGTCTGCTAACCAAATAACATTTGCCGAAGCACCTGTTATTACTGATAAAGTAGAAATACGATTTATATCAGAAATAGCATCATATAGTGCTATCACAAATGCAAATGGGACTACTAAAGTAGATGCAAGTGGAACCGGCATTACACTAGATATTTCCGGTAATACTGTAATATCAATAGGTTCTGCTGAAATATTTGATGCTACCAATGCACACAGCATTCAATTGCCAGTTTATACTGTATTACAGGCAAATGCTCTTTCAAATAAATCAAATGGCCAGCTTATATATGTTTCAGATGGGGATTCAGGCAATCCATGTTTGGCAGTATATAGTGGATCAGATTGGCAACGAATAATTTTTGGTGTAGCTATATCAGCAACTTAATAACACGTTGGTATTTGCCGTAATGTATAATATACACATATAATAATTCCGTAATTTTCCGTAAATAGTAGTAGCTAATTAAGGGAGCTCAATTATGGCAATTACAAGAATTAAGAATAATCAGATCACTGATGGTACAATTACGGGAACAAAACTCGTTTCTAGTACGATTACAGGTGGTCTTTTAGAAAACGACATGACCTATGGTTCAAACCTAACGGTCACCGGCAACTTGACTGTAAGTGGTACATCGACNACAATCGATACTACCGCTATGACAGTTGAAGATCCGATAATGGTTTTAGCGTCAAACCAAAGTGGCGCAGGTGCTACGGACATCGGGTTTATCGGTGAACGTGGAACAAACACAAATATAGCATTCGTTTGGGATGAATCAGCGGATAAGTTCGTTGCGGCAACAACTTCAGATGCAGATTCTAGCACGACAGTTACGGTATCAGCATATGCTGATATGCAAGTCAAAGACTTAGCATTAGAAGATTTAGTAGCATCAGCAGATGGTTCATTTGGTGGCACACTAGGTGTTACTGGTGTAACAACACTTGCTAATTTGCTAAACGCAAATGGTGGTATTGCAGTTGATACAAATAATTTCACTGTAGATGGTTCATCGGGTGCTGTTTCTACTGCAAGCACATTAAATGCTGATGGTGCAACTACATTAGGTAGCACATTAGGTGTTACCGGTGCATCAACTGTTGCTGCTATTACTGCATCAGGATTGGCAACATTAAACGGTGGTATTGTAGTTGATACCAATAAGTTCACAGTCGCTGATGCTACAGGCAATACAGTTATTGATGGCACATTGGATGTTAATGGTGCAACTACTATTTCATCGTTAGATGCATCTGGTGTAGGTGATTTTGCAGATACATTAACATTAAGCAAAGCAACAGGAACAGGACTTTCTGTTACTGCTGATGCAACAGTTGGTGGTACACTCGCTGTTACTGGTGTTACTACATTAACTAGTGCATTAATTGCAAATGGCGGAACTACTACAACAACATTAAATGCTACTGACAATGCTACGGTGACTACAATCACAGCAAGTGGTTTAGCTAGTTTAGATGGTGGAATTGATGTTGATGGCGTATTTACTGTTGCTAATTCAACGGGTAACATAGACACATCAGGTACATTAACCGCTGCAAATACAACAATCAATGGTACGTTAGAGTCTACTGGCAATGTTATTGTGGGTGGAAATCTAACAGTTAATGGTACATCTACTACAGTTAATTCAACTGTGGTTTCCGTTGATGACCCAATTATGAATTTAGGTGGAGATACTGCACCAGCTGCGGATGACAATAAAGATCGTGGTGTGCAATATCAGTGGCATAACGGAACAGATGCAAAAGTTGGTTATTTTGGGTATGACGATAGTTCTTCTGAATTTGTATTCATCCCAGATGCATCTAATGCGGCAGAAGTAATGTCTGGTGCGGTGGGTGCTGCTAAATTTGGTAGCTTAAAAGTTTCTGATTTAACAACTAGTCGTGTGTTACTTGCTGGTACAAACGGTGAAGTAGAAGATTCAACTAATTTAACATTTGATGGATCAATATTGGCTGTTACAGGTTCAGCAACAGTAAGTACTACAATGGATGTTACTGGTGCGATGGGTGTTGATGGTGACTTCGATGTTAATTCATCTAAATTCACGGTAGCAAGTGCAAGTGGTAACACAGCGGTTGCTGGTACACTAACTGTTACTGGTAATACGACACTATCTGGCTCATTAACTTCAGGCGCATTGTCGAGTACTACTATTGATGCTAGTGGTTTAGCTAGTTTAGATGGTGGAATTGATGTTGATGGTGCGTTCACTGTTGCTAATTCAACTGGAAATGTTGCTACATCAGGAACATTGACTATATCTGGTGGAACTACACTAAATGGTGCAGTTGATATTAACAATACTGCTGATATTAACAATACATTAACATTAAGCAAAGCAACAGGAACAGGTCTTTCTGTTACTGCTGATGCAACAGTTGGTGGTACACTCGCTGTAACAGGTGTTACTACATTAACTGGATTACTTAATGCAGATGGTGGTATCGCAGTTGATACAAGTAACTTCACAGTAGATGGATCGTCAGGTGCAGTAGTTACTGCAAGCACACTATCTGTTGGTGGGTTAGCTAGTTTAAACGGTGGTATTGAAGTTGATACCAATAAGTTCACTGTCGCTGATAGCACAGGTAATACAGCAATTGCTGGTACATTATCAGTAACAGGCGCAACTACTATTTCATCATTGGATGCATCTGGCGTAGGTGATTTTGCAGATACATTAACATTAAGCAAAGCAACAGGAACAGGACTTTCTGTTACTGCTGATGCAACAGTTGGTGGTACACTCGCTGTTACTGGTCATACTGATGTTAGTTCACTGACATCAACAGGGAATGTTATTGTAGGTGGAAACTTAACCGTTTCTGGCACAACAACAACAGTTAACTCAACAGTAGTTGAAGTAGCTGATCCAATTATGACATTAGGTACTAATGGGTCAGATGATAACTTAGATCGCGGTCTAAAATTAAAATGGCATAACGGAACAGATGCAAAAGAAGCCTTTATGGGTTATGATGATAGTGCTTCTGAATTTGTAGTGATTGCTGATGCAACTGATACTTCGTCTGTTATGACTGGAAGTTTAAGTGGGATGGCAGTTGGAAGTTTACGTGTTACTGATTTAACAGATAATCGCGTATTAATTGCTGGTGCAAGTGGTGAAGTAGAAGATAGTGGAAACTTAACATTTAATGGGTCTACGTTGGCTATTTCTGGAGCAACTACGGTTTCAACTACATTAACTGTTTCCGGTGATGCGTCATTAAGTCAAGCACTTAGTGTTGCGGGTAATACCACACTAAATGGCAATGTTACATTAGGCAATGCAGGTGTTGATACGGTTACTGTAACAGGTGCTTCGACATTTGGGCAGAGTGCCACATTCAATGGTGGATTAACTGTTGCGAATGGTCAAACTATTAGTGCAGGATCAAATAAAGTTTCAAATGTAACAGATCCAACATCAGCACAAGATGCTGCTACCAAAGCATATGTAGATTTATTATCTTCTACGGGTTGGACATTATCTGATGGTTCTTCTTCACAGACAATCTCTAGTGGAGACACAATGGTTGTGAGTGGAACAGCAAATGAAGTAACTACTGCGGTTAGTGCTACTGATACGTTAACAATTGGATTACCAGATGATGTTACTATCGGTGATGCACTAACAGTTACAGGTGCATCTACGGTTGGTGGTACATTGGGTGTTACGGGTGTTACCACAATAAGTGGTCTCCTTAATGCAAATGCTGGTATTGCAGTTGACAGCAATAAGTTCACGGTCGCTGATGCTACCGGTAATACAGCAATTGCTGGTACGTTAGCTGTTACTGGCGCAACTACAGCTTCAACTATTACAGCATCTGGATTAGCTACATTTAATGGTGCAATCGATGCAAATAGTACAGCTGATATCAGTGATACATTAACATTAAGTAAAGCATCGGGTAACGGATTAGTAGTTACTGCTGGAGCTACCGTTGGTGGGAATGTTGAATTTAGTAGCAATGCTACTGTTTCAGGTACATTAAGTGCAGGAAATACTACCTTAGCAAGTGCTAAAGTTAGTGATTTATCTAGTGGACGTGTTGTATTAGCTGGAACAGCAGGTGAATTAGAAGATAGCGGAAACTTAACATTTAATGGTTCATTGTTGCTAGTTGATGGTATTGTTACTAGTACTGGTAATATGAATGTCGGTGCGGACTTGGATGTTACAGGTAACGCAGTTATCGATGGTACATTAAGTGCAGGTGTTTCTACATTAGTAAGTGCTATTATCACAGGCAATGCTTCTGCGAGTACATTAGATGTCACTGGTGCTACTGGTATTGATGGTGACTTTGATGTTAGTACTAATAAGTTCACTGTTGATAGTGCGACTGGTAATACAGCAGTCTATGGTACATTAAGTGCTGGTGCCACAACAGCTACAACAATCACTGCAAGTGGTCTATTAGCTGCTAATGGTGGTATTGAGGTTGATGGTACTGCATTTACGGTAGCTGATACTTCAGGTAATGTACATACAGATGGTACCTTAGAAGTCGATGGACACACAGATGTTAGTACATTGACAGCAAGTGGTGATACTATTATTAGTGGTAACTTAACTGTTAATGGTACTACAACTACTGTAAACTCAACTACGGTTGAAGTAGTTGACCCAATCATGACAGTTGGGGCGAATGGTTCTGACGATAATAAAGATCGTGGTATCGTGTATAAATGGCATAATGGCACTGATGCTAAACTTGGATTCTTCGGTTATGATGATAGTGCTTCTGAAATGGTATTCATCTCAGATGCAACTAATACAGCAGAAGTAATTACTGGTGCATTGGGTACTATGGCAATGGGTGGGATTCGTAATACAGGTGATGCTACGATAGGTGGCACACTAGGTGTAACTGGTGTTTCAACGTTGGCAAGTGCTTCGGTTACAGGCAATACTACAGTAGGTGGTACATTGGGTGTAACTGGTGCTACTACAATGTCTACTGCTTCAACAAGTGGGTTAGCTACATTGAATAGTGCTAGTGTCACAACTACTGCTACGATTGGTGGTTCATTGGCTGCAAATGGTGGTATTACAGTTGATACTGATAAGTTTATCGTTGCTGATGCTACAGGTAATACAACTATTGCTGGTACATTAAGTGTTACTGATGCTACTGTATTATCTAGTACATTGAGTGCTGGCGAAACAACATTATCAAGTGCTACAGTTAGTGATCTGACAAGTGGACGTGTTATATTGGCAGGTGCTGGTGGTGCTATCGAAGATAGTGGAAACTTAACATTTAATGGTTCTGTGTTAGCGGTTACTGGAAATGAGACCGTATCAGGTACATTAGCGGTTACAAGTACATTGACTTCGGGTGCAGCTACATTATCAAGTGCTAAAATTAGTGATTTAACCAACAACCGTGTAGTTATTGCCGGTGCTGCTGGTGAAATTGAAGATGATGGAAACTTCACATTTGATGGAACAACATTAACTGTCGGTGCTACTACTATCACCCAATCAAGTGGTAACACTTCGGTCGGTGGTACACTAGGGGTATCTGGGGCAACTACATTATACATTATCTAGTACACTAAATGCTGGTGCTTCAACATTAGCAAGTGCAACTATTACTGGTGCTGCAACAATTGGAACTACATTAGCAGTTTCTGGTGCTGCTGGTATTGATGGTGACTTCGATGTTAACACATCTAAGTTTACAGTAGCAAGTGCAAGTGGTAATACAGCAATTGCTGGTACATTAGCTGTTACTAGTGCAACTACATTAACTGGTGCATTAAATGCAAACGGAACCAACACATTAGATAACGCTACTGTTACTAACAATGCAACGGTTGGTGGTACATTGGGTGTTACTGGCATTACTACTATCAGTGCGTTATTAAACGCAAATGGTGGCATTAATGCAGATAGTGGTGCATTCACAGTTGCTAATACATCGGGTAATATTCACACAAGTGGAACATTAGATGTTGATGGTGCAACTACATTAGATGGTAATGTTACTATTAATGAAGCTGGTGCTGATGTCGATGTTCGTATTGAAGGTGACACTGATGCTAACTTATTAGTTACTGATGGTGGCACGGATACCGTATTGATCGGAACAGCTACCCCAGTTACTGGTGCTAAATTAGTAGTTGGATCAACTGATTCAATGTTATTACCACGAGGTACATCTGCACAGCGTCCAGGCACACCGTCTGTTGGTATGTTTAGATTTAATACTAACACAACTAACCCAGAGTATTGGGAAGGTAGTAAGTGGACGCAAATGTCTACAGAGTTTACGGCAATTGCTACAGAATCATTCACTGGTGATGGATCAACTACTGCATTTACATTAGGAAGTTCACAAACTACTGCATCATGTATCGTTAATATTAATGGTGTTATTCAGAAACCAATCACTGCATATGCGGTAGTTGGCACGACATTAACATTCACAGAAGCACCGTCTTCTGCTGATTCGATTGAAGTACGTGAGTTAACTACAACTGAAACTATTATTGGAATTTCAAATAGTGCTGGATCAGCAACAGTTGAAACTAATGACTCAGATACTAATATAACTGTTACGGCAAGTACTGCTAATTTCACTGGAAACATTGTCGCTGCTGGTAATATTACAGCAAATGGTAATTTAGTATTCGGTGATGCAAATACAGATTCAGTAACATTTAATGCTGATATCGGTTCTAATGTGATTCCAGATGGCAATGCTACACGTAACTTAGGTTCGTCTGCTAGCCGTTGGAATGAAATTCATGCTGGTACTATTGATGTTAGTAATCTAAGTGCTGGTTCAGGATCATCTATTATAGTTGATACTGATCTTATACCAGATACTGATGATGTTAGATCATTGGGTAGTGCAACTAAGATGTGGAAAGATGTGTATATTGGTCCAGGATCATTGTATGTAAATGGACAGAAAGTAATTGAAGATAATTCAGGTACTATCGTATTCAGTGCGGATGAGAATCAGAACTTAGACATCCAAACTTCTGGGTCGGGTGACATTGGTTTATCACCAGCATCTGGTGGTACTATTGAGATAAATGGCACAATGCAACTGATGGCAGGTAAGAATATGACATCAAGTGATGGCAATGCTATTCATAATGTGGCTGGCTTCCATATGGAAGGCGAAAAGATTACTAATCTTGCTACACCAACAGTGTCTACCGATGCAACTAACAAGGCGTATGTTGATTCAGCAGACACTACCGGCAATGCTGGCACTGCAACTACATTAGCAACAAGTCGCACAATTGCAATGACCGGTGATGGAACATGGAATTCAGGATCATTTAATGGTTCTGCAAATGTTACATCCGCAATGACATTAGCAGCTAGTGGTGTTACCGCTGCTTCTTATGGTAGTGCAACTGCAATTCCTGTAATTACATTTGATGCTAAGGGTCGTGCTACATCAGCTAGTACCATCGCAGTTAGTTCTGATATGGGAATGGCAGGTGATACTGGAACAGGCACAATTACGGTTGGAACTGATACATTTACTATTGCTGGTGGAACTGGATTGAGTTCTAGTGTTTCAGGTGATACATTAACGGTTGCAATGGATAATACAGCAGTTTCAGCCGGTAGTTATGGTTCAGCTTCATTGGTTCCAGTAATTACAGTTGATGCACAGGGTCGCATAACAAGTGCTAGCACTACATCTGTTGCAGGTGTGAGTAGCACAGGGTTTAATAGTTCAAGTGGTGTATACACCATTAGTACAGCAGATGGTGGTTCACATACTACTGATTTAGGTGTTGGTAGTGCTGATAGCCCTACATTTACTAACTTAACATTGAGTGGAAACTTAACTGTTAATGGTACAACTACTACTATTGATAGCACTAACTTAGCTATTTCTGATGCTATTATTCAGTGTGCTTCTGGTAACACTGGTGCGTCTGCTACATACATTGGTATTCAAGCAGAACGTGGTGGCACAGATGCATATATGGTATGGGAAGAAAGTTCGGATCGTTGGAGAGCGGCAACGTCAGCCAATGGTACATCTTATTCTGATGCTAGTATGCAAGCTAGTTCATTGTTCCTAAGTGATGCAATTACTAATTCAGCACAAGCAGCTACAAAGGCTTATGTTGATAGTGCTACATCAGCAGGTGCAATAACATTAGGTACTGATACCACTGGAAGTTATGTTGAAAGTTTGGTTGCTGGTACTGGTATTGGAATCACTAATAATAGTGGTGAAGGTGCTACCCCAACTATTACAATTACGCAAGATTCAACATTAACATTTACCGGTGATGCTACTGGGTCGGGTACAATGACTAACTTAGGCAATGTAAGTGTTGCATTAACGGTTGCTGATGATTCGCATAATCATGTCACTGGAAACATTGATGGGTTGGCTGAATATATTTCAGATACGGCTGGTGCTATGTGGTCTAGTAATAGT
>JGI26240J51127_1000955_pt1 | contig 10453 bp, 10 predicted proteins | sample SaaInlV_150m_DNA_5_FD_51127 | JGI IMG/M metagenome (IMG submission 51127)
AAAAGCATATTTTAAAGCTACGGAGGATTGCTGATCAGTGGCGTAGAAGGGCTAAAAAAGTCGGTATAGATAGTTTACCGCAAGGTAGGAAAACCAAGCTAATGATGCAAAATTGGCATCACCAAATCATCCAAAAGGAAGCTGAAATTGCAGAAATACACGAAAAGGTCTAATTCTGCCATAAGTTCTAACATATTTGAAGTTACGGGGAAAAAACCGCATCAAATCTACAAGGTGAGGGGGGTAGGGGGGGGGTATACCGATAGATTTGATATGGAAAAGGGCTTTTTGCCAATGTCTCTCCTCGGTGAGAATGCTAAAAAACCCTAAAACCACATCAAATACAGACTAACCCCTTATATACAAGTATATAAGGTATATAAAAGGTTATACAGTCTTTAGACAGTTCAAATATATCTTATATGGCATATAAGATAATTAATATATATTAATACTTCGTTTGGTTGATTCCTCTTTTTCCCTTTTAGGAATCTCAATCCTCAAAACGCCATTTTCAAATTTGGCAGATATATCGCTTGATAAATTATCTCCTAATTCAAATGAACGCTTAAATGATGAATGTTTAAGTTCTCTCACAATGTAACGAGCATCATCATCTTCTAATTGATGTTTGTCGCCACTCATTGTTAGGACTCCATCCTCTACGTCGATATTGAGTAGTTCTTTCTCCATTGAGGGCATTTCAGCTACGATTACGACACAATCGTCATAATCTACAACATCTACCTTCGGGAAAGCACCGTGCTTAAAGGATATGCCAAACTCTTTTTGGAAGTTTGGGAATTGGTTTTGCACAATTTTATCAAACATTGTGTCAAAGGGTGTTAGAAATTCATCTCGATTGAAATGAATTGGTATTCTTGCTACTTTCATTGGTAACTCCTGTTTTGTGTTGTGTCGTCCTCTCTTGAGCAACGACGGAAACTATTTATAATCAGTTTCGTAATATCCCCTCCCTCTGAATTTAACAGAGGGTGCGGTTACGGCTTCTCGGACATAGAACGAATTACATGAGGGGCATTGTTCTACTTCTTGGTTGTCGTCAATGATTACAGACAATGTTTCCCAATCCCATTCACATTCATTGCAAATCCATCTTATTGTTTTAAATCTTCTCATATCTTCAAGGTATCGTCCATATCAATAGATTCTGGCATTAGCTGACAGTAACAATACTCCTTACAAACACTCCACCCTGAAGCTGGCATTCCCCTTGCTTCCCAACCTTCCCAAGTGTCAAGTTCTCCAGCACGGCTTTCACAATCTGGGCAAACATTCTTCGAGACAGTAATCCATCTTAACTTTTGCCCCATTTCTCCGCTTCTGCGGAATGCTTGGTTAATTCCTCCCACAATTCCTCGTTTAATTGACTTTTTGAACTCACCAAAGATTCTTCCCGACCTACTAAAGTCTTCATCAAGAACCCCAATAATTGATTGTTCACTAACACCACTTCGTACAAGTCGTTCAACTTCTTGTCCAAGTCTTTCTGCGAAGATTCGGACATCATAAGATAATCCGAGAGCAATCCATAAAAGTATTTCTCTATCTTTGTCATCTAATTTCTCTGGCATAATATACTCATTTTATGATTTTAATACAAGTGGGGTTTTACGTCGAAGTGCTTTTTTGGCTTTATTGATGAATTTTTTTTGATTATTTTTCATTTCCTCATCGGTAGGCTTGGTTCTTAGAAAATCCCGCTTTGGTCGCCTTGCACCAGATAAATTCCTTTGATGCTTGGCATACATATAGTTTGTAAAACCGTTTCTCGCTATCACCCCATCATCCAGATGCACTCCACCGTACCCATTGAATTTTAAGACATTACCTTCCGCTTGAATACTTTTTTCTAACGAACCAGTATGAATGAGAGGCTTGGAAGACAATGTGGATTTGTAGCCCGAGTTGGGAGAGAGTCCCTCTTTGCGTATATACATCGTATTCTTCGTTAGGCTCTCAAAGCTACCGCTATTGATAGCTTCTTTTGTTTTCTCTGCGGATTGTTTAGCAGAAATTGCTAATTGCTCGTCGATTATCTTTGGCATCTCATTTGCCAATTTTTTAAAATCAACCCCTACTCGTATCTCTAACTTCATCCCAAAACTCCTCACCTAATTGCTTTGCTTCAAAATATTTATCCTGATATTGTAGGATAAGTCTTTCCACCTGACGCTCGCCCCAAGCAGTAGGGTCTTTGATTATTTCAGCAACATTTCCCTCCAATTCAAACTCAATATCATTGATTTTGTCCAGCTTCCTGACGGAATTGAGCAAAGATTGATTGTTTTGATTCCGTTTCGTTTGTTTGTCTGTTGCCATTGATAATATCCTGTGCCTGTTCTACCGTTAGGTCTTTATTGTCCCTTACCATGATTTTAGCTCTGGTGATAAGATTCTGTTCTAAGTCGAAATTATCTTTTGCTATTTGGTCTTGGACTGTGGTTGGGTATTCTACTTCTTCAAAGTCAATTCCGAAATCTTCGGGCAATATAATGCCGTTATATTCCGCAATAACTCTTTCCACGTCATAGAAATCTTTTTCATATAATCTCCACAAGGCGATGTCATCAAAATAATCCTCTTTCCTTTCAAGGTCTTTAATCATCAATGAAATACCGCTTGGCACTTCACCGCCTGATTCAGCCCATTGAATCCATAAATGATTATTAGAAGCCACAAGTTCTATTTGGAATTTGATGTTATTTATCGCCTCAGCGACATTCCCCTGTGGAGAAGTAACGTGATATTCCCCCTCGTCTCCCATATCGAGTATTTCATTAGAACCAGACCTCATCATATTCTGGTCGCTACGGAGTCCTTTTACCCAAGGTTGCCCAAACATATTAAATCTCATTCCGAGATTCATCTCTGTAAGACCAATGTTCACTTGTTCATTGCAGTTGATAATATCACTTGCACCCTCAACAAAGAAAGAGTCAATCTGGTCTTCCCTATGAGTGAAAATGAAAGGTAAGATGCCGTATGGATTTTCAGACTCACTAATGGGCTTACCATCCTCATTGAGAACGATGTATTTTTCATCATCCCAATAGCCCCATTGCAATCCTACTGTATTTGACAAATCAGATGTTTTATTTAGCAATGGATAAATAATCGCTTCTGGTTTGAATGGGTCTTCACCGAAATATGCCTCAAAATAGTATATTGGTCGGTAATCGAATTTGTCATTATTCCAGAATACCCTATTTGCGATAGTCCCCAATAAGCGTGTCATTCTCTCGGAATGTTTCATTCGCACATCCTTAGTAGGTATTAGACTATTATACGTTTCTGTCATATTTCCAACAGTCCTATTTGCTCCCAAGGTATAAATTCTACTTATCTTATTGATAAATTTACGAGTAAAATTTGTGGAAGATGGCGGGATTTCCGTGAAAGCGTCTCCAGTGAAAAAATCGGAAATATACGACTCGGTTGAAGTGCCTGAATAATAATTCAAGAATTTCCTAATCTCTTTCCTTTTTTTCAAAGCATTGCCCAGCTTTGCCTCGGTCAATTTATCTTTAATTAATTGTTCAATCATCTTTGAATCCTTTTCATTACTTTGTTTTTCATTGGGAATCTATTTGTGATGAAATACCTAAAGGCATCGCACCCGTGGTCGTGATAACCGTCTTTAATCGGTTCTTCTTTAATTGGCTTTCCATCCTCTGATTCAGGATAGCGATATTCCTCAAAATCTTGTATAACGTCCTTGCATTTCTTATCCACATGAACCCTCCTCGTTCCGTCGGCACTCTCAAAGAATCCTCTCGCATAAGATACACTTGATGTGATATTTCTGCTCAATCTATCTCTCATACATAAAATTCTAATACCACTTCGCCTGAATATCTCCATATCACCTGCCCCACTTTGACCTTGAACACTCGAACCTGCTGGGTCTCCATAAAATGAAACGATTGGATAGCCTTTAATTTTAATCATCTTGATTAAATCTTCTGTTTTAATATTTTCTTTGTGTAGAATAGAATCGAAAACCCTTATGTGTTCTGTGTCTCCAATCCATTGGGTTTGTGCAAATATGACTGCTGGCATCCTATATCCGAAGTCAATCGAACAATATGTTGGTAGGTCTTTATCGTAGGGAAAGTCACCGACATCTAATTCCCTATTAAAGTCCCATACCTTTCCTTGGAAGATTGAAAATTCAGCACCAAATTCTTGTCCAAATAGTTCTTTTGACATATTTCTTTTTCGTTCAAGTATAGCAGGGTCTTCTAACCCAAGGGGGAACTCATGCTGATTTATCCATGATGGGGCAGAGTGGCTTTCCCATTCGTCGTCGTTCTCTCCGAGCTTGTATAAGTCGTATATCCAATTTCTTCCCTCGGGCGTTGTGATAAAGATTACTTTTCCCTTTCGCCCTGCTAATGTTGGGGATAAATACATATCCCAAATTTTTTTGTTCATTTTGGCAACTTCATCGATCACAAGGAAGTCCAACCCCTCACCAACAAGCGAGTCGGCATTATCGGCAGACATTCCCTCGACAGTTGTTCCCCATTTGAACTTAATATACATATCCTTTTCAGATGAACGAACAATATCCTCGGGATGACCAACAACCATTCTTTGCCATATTTCTCTGAAGATTAACCTTGCCTTCTTGTAGGACATACCAACAACCCAAATTCTCTTATTCGGCTGAGATGCGACATAGGTGGCTTCCATAGCACTTGCCCAAGTCTTTCCAAATCTCCTCCCACACACCATAACATGGAATCTTGCATCGGGTTTTGATGGATAATGAAGTGCTAACTGACCGTCGTGCGGTGTATATCCAAGATATTCAAACCACTTTCTTTTGAAGTCGTAATTTTTTTCTTGCATTATAGTTATTTATAATATATATTATAGTATCTATTTAATGCAAGACCTTACTTGCGTTTTTACTAACTCACTAAAGAGGTTTAAAATGTCAGAAGAAAAAGCAACAGAATCAGTCGATACAGACGTAAAAATGGACGAAGGGACAAAACCCGAAGAAAATGATACAAGACCAGCATATAGGTTCAATGAGGTCATAGCACAACGCAATGAGCTTCGTGAACAGTTGGCAGATTTTAAGCAAAAAGAGGAAGATGCTAAGAAGGAAGAACTCGTTCAACAGGAAAAATGGCAAGAACTTAATGCCGAACTTCAGAAGGAAGTTGAATCTTACAAGCCTTTCAAGGAAAAATATGATGCCTTGGATGGTAAGATACGAGAAGAAGCCTTGAGCAGACTTTCTGAATCTAAACAAGAAAAATTTAAGAATTTGAGTACATCAGACCTTTTAAACGTCGTAGATGAATTATCCGTTAAACCTAATCCACCTGATGGTGCAGGGACAGTGGACACCAATATCTCACAGGATGCTTGGCGACAAATGGATATGAAAGATAAACGTAGTAATTGGTCAAATATCTTGGATTCTTACAAAAGATAGGGGTCATTAAATGGCTAACATCACAGTCTCAACTGCCGCTAATTTCATACCTGAGCTATGGCAAAATGCTATTTTGGATTACGCTGAAGCAAAATTCAGCCTCCGAAATCAAGTAACCGATTTCTCAAGTATGTTATCAGGCGGAGGGGATACATTGCATATCCCTAAAGTAACTGAAGAAACTGCCGCCGCTAAATCTGCGGACACAGCAGTCAGTTACTCTGCAAACACAGATGGTAAAATCGACCTTTCAGTAGACCAGCACCACTACGAAGCTAAACGAATTGAAGACATTGTCAAAGTACAAGAGTCTGCTGATTTGTTTGCTATGTATGCTCGTTCAATGGGGTACGCTATTGCAAAGAAAGTTGAAAACTACATTGCAGTAGATACAATTCAATCCGCCACAGGAAACGATACTGCACTTTCCACAGACAACCAACTAACCGCATCGTTATTGCGTTCAGGTTTGGTTAAAATGTTGAGTGCTAATATGGATTATACTGATGGCGATACTTGGCTTTATGCCTCACCTGAAGTCTATTCCTACTTGTTAGGTCTTGACCAGTTTGTCCATTTCGACAAACGTGGTGATGAAGCTGGTCAGGTTTCTGGTAAAGTTGGAAGCGTATACGGTATGCCCGTCATCGTATCAACTGACTGGGACGACGACGGTGGAACAGGCGATGAGACAGCATCCGTTTTCAAACGTGAAGCGGTTTACTTCGCAATGCAGATTGCACCACGGGTTCAAAGTTCTTATGATATTGATTACTTGGCAACTTCCGTAGTTGCAGATGTTCTTTTCGGAACAGCTTTATCTCACGCATCAAGTTCTACATCATTGGGAATTGTGAATTTCACTAATCCGTAATAGATAGTTAATCGGGCGGTTGGGAAACTGACCGCCCATTACTTGGAGATTGAATGATATATTTTACAGACAAAGACGGTAACATAATCGGGAAAAACTCCCCAACCGCAGAGCAGAAGAAGATGTACCTAAAGAGTGGCTTGAAGGAGTGCGATGAGGATGGCAAGATTATTAAAAAGGCTAAAAAAGCCAAAAAGAAATGAAAAGATTTGATTATTGGTGTGAACCTTGCAAGAATAAGTTTGAGGAACTTGTAACATCAGATATGATTGTTAGATGCCCCGAATGCGACACAAAAGAAGTAAGGCGATTAATGTCATCACCAACAATCCTGAATACAATATCGGATACTAAATTAAGGGATACCCTGTCCGAAGATTTTTATTAAACTAATAACCGAGATAACTATGAGAAAGCCCTGCTCGGCAAGTTATCGTGGAGAAACAAGATGGCAAAGAGAGAAATTTCACATTCAGTCGTAGAGGCGTTAAATGCAGACACGTCAGCACAATACGATGTACAATCAGTATTAACAATTTCATCCTCAACCACTGCGACATTCATTGGTAAGGATTATTCTCATGTATATTTACAACCTGATAATGATATATATTTCACATGGGCAACATCCTCATCGGATGCCATAAGTTCCTCAAACGACCATTTCATACTCGGTGGCTCGGATATTTATATCCTTAGAGTTCCACAAGGTATTGGAGATACGGTTTATTTCCAAATGCAAAGAAAAGGCGGTACAGACTCTACCGTTAGAATGACGATAGCGTAATGTTGTCGGGAGGATTAATCGAAAAGCTCGGCACGGTTGAAGCTGGAGGTCGAATAACAGGTGATTTAGTAATTGAAGGTGACTTAACTGTTGAAGGGTCATCAACTTATACATACGATGAATTAGTACAGGGCGGTTTTATAGTTGATACAACCGACTCTGAAGCTCTCTTAATAAGGAAAGCAAGTGATGGTGGTGATGTGTTCGTCGTAGATACTACCAATGAGGTAGTTCAAATCAGTACACACGATGGCAGTACAAAAGGATTAAAACTTGGTGGAACATTAGTAACATCCACTGGGACTGAATTAAATATTTTAGATGGTGCTACGCTATCAACTACCGAGTTAAACTATGCAGTTGGAGTTACTTCTGCAATCCAAACTCAAATAGATACAAAAGCACCAACTGCAAGTCCTACGTTTACAGGGACTATCACAATCGGAAGTGCAGAAATAAGCGAAACAGAACTTGAGGTATTAGATGGTCTTACGGTAACAACTGCTGAAGTTAATGTATTAGCTGGGATTACATCAAGCACAACAGAACTAAATTATAATGATATTACAACCCTCGGTACTTTACAAGCATCTAAAGTATTAACAGCAGATGCTTCTGGTAACATTGATTTCAACAATGGCAATATGACCAATGTTGATATTGATAGCGGTGCTATTGATGGTACAAATATTACAGTTGGTAGTGGAAAAACATTAGATGTTTCTGGTGGGACATTGACTCTCGCAAGTGACCAAATTAGTGGTGATAAGATAAATGGGGGTACAATATCCTCTTTTGCTTCGACTGGTATTGACGATAACGCTGTATCAAACGCTTTAACAATAGACTCATCTCAAAATTTAGCATTAACATCTGGAAGCCTTACAGTTTATAGTGAAGTAAATACTGGTGCTGGTAATAGAGATATTCATTTAAACCCACATGGGACAGGTGAAGTATCTGTTACCGCTACATTAGATGCTACTGCTATAAAAATAGCCAGTGGTACTGCAATGACTGCTATTAAAGATGAAGACAATATGTTATCAGACAGTGCTACATCTCTTTCCACGCAACAATCAATTAAAGCTTATGTAGATGCAGTCACTACCTCATTAAACGCTCAAGACTTAGATTTCCAAGGAGATTCAGGCGGGGCATTAAATATAGATTTAGATACAGAAGTTTTAGATATTGCTGGTGATGGTGCTGGTATTACTACAGCGGGGAGTTTGAACCAAATAACTATTAGCGGAGATCACGATTCATTAACTAATTTTGTAGCCAATGAACATATAGATCATACCGCAGTTACTTTAACTGCTGGGGATGGACTAAGTGGTGGGGGGACTATCGCTTCCTCAAGAACCTTTGCGGTTGACTTGAACGAGTTAACGACTGAAACAACTATTGCCGATGCAGATTTTATTGCTATGGTAGATGCAACAGATAGCGGTTCTGGAAAAATAACATTTGAGAATTTAGAAGATGCAATATTCTCCTCAGTTAGCGGAGATGTATTGATTACTGAAGCTGGGGTAGCCAGTATTCAAGCCAATTCAGTGGCACTTACGACAGACACCACTGGGGATTATGTAGGTACTTTAACTGGTGGTACTGGGATTACATCTACTGGGGCTACAAGTGGAGAAGGGATTGCACATTCAATAAGCGTAGATGTTTCCCAAACTCAAATAACTTCAGTAGGGACTATTGGCACAGGTACATGGGAAGCAACAGATGTGGCTGTACTACATGGTGGGACAGGAGCAAGTGATGCTTCTACAGCAAGAACTAATTTAGGGGTAGATGCTTCAGGTACAATAAATTACACGCACCCAAATCATTCTGGCGATGTTACATCTGTGAGTGATGGGGCGACAACTATTGCAAATGATGCTGTTACATACGCTAAGATGCAGAATGTCTCAGCAACCAATAGGATACTCGGAAGAGATTCGGCACTTGCTGGGGATGTAGAGGAAATCACCCCTGCAAACGTAAGGACTATGATTAATGTAGAGGATGGTGCTACGGCAGACCAATCAGATGCAGAAATAAAGACTGCCTATGAAAATAATGCTGACACAAACGAATTTAGTGATGCAGAACAGACTAAATTATCTGGAATAGAAACAGCGGCAACTGCTGACCAATCTCAAGCAGAGATTAAGACAGCTTATGAAGCAAACACTAACACCAATGCTTACACAGACACAGAAAAGTCTAAGTTAGCTGGTGTTGAATCTGGTGCTGATGTTACTGATAGTACAAATGTTGCTTCTGCTGGTGCGGTGATGGAGTCTGATACAACTACGGCTTCAATGTCGTTTGTTATTGACCAAGATGATATGTCTACTGATAGTGCGACTAAAGTTCCGACACAGCAATCAGTTAAAGCCTATGTTGATTCACAAGTACAATCTAAAGATGCTCTATCCGAGTTATCTGGCACGTTAGACGATATTACTGACGGCACGACTTATGTTAAATCTACCAATGATTTTACCGATGCCGACCATTCTAAATTAGACGGTATAGAAACAGCAGCCACAGCCGATCAAACTGGTGCTGAAATCAAGACTTTATACGAAGCCGAAGCCAATGCTTACACAGACACAAAAGACACGAAATTAAGCGGTATTGAAACTTCTGCTGATGTGACTGATTCAACTAATGTTGATGCTGCTGGTGCGGTTATGGAATCTGATACAACGACTGCTTCAATGTCATTTGTTGTAGATGAAGATGCTATGACTTCAAACAGTGCTACAAAGATACCAACACAACAAAGTGTTAAGGCTTATGTAGATAGCCAAGTTGAAACGAAAGATTCGTTAAGTGAATTAAGTGGTACGCTTGATGATATTACTGATGGCACGACTTATAAAAGAATGTCTGCTACTGAGCAATCTAAACTATCTGGGATTGAATCTGGGGCAACCGCTGACCAAACCAATGCTCAAATTAAGACTGCCTATGAAGCGAATGCTGACACTAACGAGTTTAGTGATGCTGAACAGACTAAGTTATCCGCTATTGAAGCCAGTGCTACTGCCGATCAATCTGCTAGTGAGATTAAGACTGCTTATGAATCAAACGCTGATACTAATGAATTCAGCGATGCTGAACAAACTAAGTTATCTGGAATAGAAACTTCTGCCGATGTTACTGATACGACAAATGTTGTTGCTTCATTAACGGCTGGTACAAATGTTGCTATCTCTGCTGGCGGTACTATTAGTTCTACAGATACTAATACTACTTATTCAGTAGGTGATGGTGGACTAACGCAAGTTAACTTTACTACAGCTGA
>JGI26240J51127_1000982_pt1 | contig 10258 bp, 10 predicted proteins | sample SaaInlV_150m_DNA_5_FD_51127 | JGI IMG/M metagenome (IMG submission 51127)
CCGCTGTTGCCTGAAATTAAAATGCCAGGCACAATCCCAAACCCAGTCATATTACTAACGGGAGTTGAACTTACTGTTTCAAACCGTGTACTGGGATCTGTCCACCCATCTGTATCTCCAGACCAAATACCAGCTTTGAGTTGAATATTTTGATTAGCTGAAGAAACGCTATTTCCTGACCACTGTGTTCCTGGGTCACTTCCCGAAATACCAAACATATCCGTTAATGTACCACCTAAATATATTTCTAAAGCATCATCACCGTTAAATGTAAAGGATTCTGTATAGTGAGTTCCTCCATTATTTGTGGTTTCTGTAGCAAGGTCGCCAGACGACCCAACAACAATGACACCACCATTAAATAAAGTTCCGGATGATAATGTGTAATCTGTAGAAGGTGTAGCTCCGTTTATCCCTTTTTTAATGACAAGATTATTTGTCGAAAAATCAATGGTGGCCCCGGAAACATTCCATAATTCAACACCTTTAGGAGTTGTACCAGAATTAGTTTCAATATACTGACTTATAATTAGGTTGGCGTGGATTTCAGATGAAAACCAAAAAGAGAAGATGAATAATATGGAGCCAGTTTTTTTAAAGAAAATATTCATAATATAAAAAATGATTTAATGCTAAAATTAGCATAAATAAGAGCAAAGGCACTAATAATAATCATTTTTCCATTGAAAGTGTAAACTTCATTTCTTTAGAATCCAATTCAAAAATAGTATAATTGATTCTATATTTTCAATAGATATGTCTTCTTAATTTCCATCCCATGAAAATTGGTAACATTGAAATAGAAAACCCCATCGTTTTAGCACCCATGGCTGGTGTTACAGATTATCCATTTCGCATTTTATGTAAAGAGATGGGAGCTGGAATAGTGTATTCTGAATTTGTCTCCGCAGATGGGATTATACGAGAAAATACCAAAACTTTAAATCTCATCCGATTTGAAGAAGCTGAGCGTCCCATTGGAATTCAAATATTTGGGAGTGATGCAGAAACCATGAGCCAAGCTGCACGATATGTTGTGGATACTTTCAAACCAGATATTCTTGATATTAATTATGGCTGTCCTGTTCCAAAAGTAACAAATAAAGGTGGGGGTTCTGCTGCTTTACAAGATTTGTGCTTAATGGACGATATTACAGCCGCCGTCGTTGAATCCATCCCCGAAGTACCTGTAACTGTTAAAATGAGAATGGGATGGAATCAGGAAATAATAGTTATTCCAGAAGCGGGCGAACGGTTGGAGAAAATCGGCGTGAAAGCTATAGCACTTCACCCGAGAACCACGAAACAACGTTATACCGGAAAAGCCGATTGGCATTACATTAAACTTTTAAAGGAATCATGTTCAATTCCAATCATTGGAAATGGAGATGTATGTACGACAGATGATATGATGCGAATGTTTGAAGAAACCGGCTGTGATGCAGTGATGGTTGGACGAGTAGCCCATGGAAATCCGTGGTTTTTTCGGGAAGCTAATGCCAGGTTAAAGGGCGAGAAAAAACCAAATCCACCATCTCTATTAGATATTGCAAAAATGTGCAGTCGACATTTTGATCTTTTATTGGAAAACCGTGGCGAAAGAATTGGGACAAATCTCATGCGGAAGCATTTTTCTAATTATATTAAGGGATTCCCCGGGGCATCAATTTTTAGGCAAAAATTAGTCACTGCTCCAGGGTTACCAGAAATGCGCTACGCTTTAAATGAATTTATGAACGCAGCAAAAAAGATGGAATTCGTTTAAACTTGGTTGAGATAGAAAAACCATCAAAGTTTTTGAAATCCCCAAACTCCTTTGATAAAGGGGAATTATTTATTTGCTTTTTTTATCATCTAAAAATAGTTTTTCATTAAAAAATCATCTGGAAATGCGATTCGATTTAATTTTTTTACCAAAGTACTAAATGCTAAAATAGGCCGAACCATTAACAATTAAGTATTACCCCTACTCTCTCTATTGTCTATGCAGTTTTCGACCGGTAATTTTCCTGACTTTTTTCAAACCTATAATTTTAATTAGAGATTTATAAAATGAGCCAAATTCTAAAAGCTGTTAACGAACCTATTTTATCATTTACCGCAGGATCCCCAGAACGAACCAGTCTCCAAGCCAAATATGATAAAATGGCGAATCAAAAAATCGATATTCCTCTTATCATTGGTGGACAAGAAATTAGAACTGGAGATACTAAAAATTGCATCATGCCACACGATCATCAACATATTTTGGCCACCTTTCATAATGCTGGTGAAGCAGAAGTAAATCAAGCCATCGAAGCAGCCATGGAAGCTTGGAAAACATGGTCCGTTACACCCTTGCAAGAACGCACTAAAATTTTTCGAAAAGCGGCCGAACTCCTTCAAGGTCCATGGCGGGATACCATCAATGCAGCCACGATGTTGAACCAAAGTAAAAATGCATTTCAAGCAGAGATTGATGCGGCTTGTGAATTAATTGACTTTTTTAATTTTAATGCGCAATACGCAGAAGAAATAACCGCCAAGCAACCATTGATCTCCCCAGAAGGTATGCACAATCATCTGGAATATCGACCGTTAGAAGGATTTGTTTTTGCCATCACACCTTTCAATTTCACATCCATTGCTGCGAACCTTCCCTCTGCACCGGCGCTTATGGGAAATGTGGCATTATGGAAACCGGCTTCCAGCGCAGTTCTACCCTGTTACTATTTAATGAAAATGTTAGAAGAAGCTGGCTTGCCGGCGGGCGTGATAAATTTTATTCCCGGTTCCGGTGGAAAAGTGGGAAATCCTGTTTTGTCTAACAAAAATTTAGCCGGTGTTCATTTTACAGGATCAACTGCAACATTTCACCACATTTGGAAAACCATTGGCGCCAATATTGACCAGTATAAAACTTATCCAAGAATCGTTGGTGAAACCGGCGGAAAGGATTTTTGTCTCGCCCATGAATCTGTAAATCCTGATGAACTTGCAACAGCCATGATTCGTGGTGCTTTCGAATTCCAAGGACAAAAATGTTCTGCAATGTCCCGGGCTTACATTCCNACAACAATTTGGGATAATGTTAAGGAAAAATATTTAACTGATTTAGCTACAGTGAAAGTTGGTTCTCCACGAAATTTCTCGAATTACGTAAATGCAGTTATTGATAAACCTGCCTTCGATTCCATTACATCTTATATTGATTATGCCAAAGAATCAGAAGATGCTGAAATTATTTCTGGTGGTACTTACGATGATACAAAAGGCTACTTTATTCAACCGACTACTATCCTGACAACCGATCCACATTTCAAAACAATGGAAGAAGAAATTTTTGGTCCCGTCTTAACTATCTATTTATATGATCCAACTAAATGGAGCAATACAATTGACTTAGTTGACTCTACTTCACCTTATGCTTTAACAGGTTGTATTATGGGGAAGGATAAAGATGCCATGGCAGAAGCCAAAGATCGCCTCATGCATGCGGCTGGGAATTTCTACATTAATGATAAACCAACCGGTGCTGTTGTGGGGCAACAACCCTTTGGCGGCAGTCGTGCTTCTGGCACCAATGATAAAGCAGGCTCTGATCTTAATCTGCTAAGATGGTTATCCTTAAGAACTGTAAAAGAAACTTTTGATACACCCACGGATTATCGGTATCCATTCTTGGAAAAAGAATTAGCATAAACGTAAATAACTTTAGTTCTATAATATCAAAATTGATTGTTAGAATAACAAAAAAATAATGTCAAAACGCACAGCCATGATTGCCATGGGCGGAAATTCTTTATCTCCTAAAGGCGAAGCGGGAACCATTTCCCAGCAATTCGCCCATACACGGGAAACATTAGAAGGTATCGGCCACTTTATTGAAAGAGGGTACAATTTATGTATCAATCATGGAAACGGTCCCCAAGTAGGAAATGAACTCTTACGTATGGATCTCACACATGATAAAGTTCCCCCTCTGCCTCTGGGTATCTGTGTTGCGGGAACGCAAGGTTCCATCGGCTATATGATTCAGCAATCCTTGCAAAATAAATTACGGGATATGGATACGGATCGAGAAGTTGTAACCATAGTAACCCAAGTGATAGTGGATAAAAATGATCCATCCATCAAAGACCCAAGTAAATATGTGGGTACGCGATATTCGGAAGAAGAAGCCAATTCTTTCGCCGAAAAATTCGGGTGGAATATTAAAGAACAGGAATCGGGACAATGGCGCCGCGTGGTGCCGTCCCCCATGCCAGAATATATTATGCATGGGGATTCAATCAAAACGTTGGTTGATCGTGGTACTATTGTCATTGCTTCAGGCGGCGGCGGAATTCCCGTTTACAATAATGAAGATGGTCATCTCGAAGGTCTTGATGCGGTGATTGATAAAGATTATGCTGCTGCAAAACTCGGAAGGATTCTCCACGCTGAAGAATTATGGATTATCACCGATGTGGATAATGTGTACCTAAATTATGGAAAAGAAAATCAGGAATCTTTGCTAANCTTATCCGCATCAGACGCAGAAAAATTATACGAAAAAGGTGAATTTCAACAAGGGAGCATTGGTCCCAAGATTAAGGCGGCCATGCACTTCTTGAAATATCATGGTAAAAAAGTTATAATAACATCTATTCCCTGCATCCAAGCTGCACTTGATGGCAAAGCAGGGACAGAAATAAGGAATGAAAAATGAAAATACATGAATATCAAGGCAAGAAACTTTTTGCCGATTTTGGCATGCCCGTACAGGATGGCTATGTTTTCGAAAATATGGAAGATGCTGAATCTACCATAAAAAAAGTACAAGAAGATTTCAATACAGAAGATGTGGTAGTAAAAGCTCAAATCCATGCTGGCGGTCGCGGAAAAGGTGGCGGTGTGAAATATTCACCCAACTTTGATAAAGCATTGGAAAATGCTAAAAATATTTTAGGGATGAATCTGATCACACACCAAACAGGTGAAAGTGGTCAAGTCGTCCGAAAAGTGTATGTGACGGAAGCATTTGATATTGCCGAAGAATATTACGCAGCCATTACCTTAGACCGAGGAAAAGGGATGGATGTTTTTATGGTTTCTTCTGAAGGAGGTGTTGAGATTGAAAAAGTTGCTGCCGAAACACCTGAAAAAATTGCAAAAGTGTGGATTGATCCACTTTTGGGAATGAAGTCATTTCAAGCGAGAAAACTGGCTTATGCGCTTGGACTCACAGGTGATGCGTTTAAAGCTGCTATGAAAATTTTCGTGCAAATGTATCACGCTTATCAAAGTATTGATGCCACCATTGTAGAAGTGAATCCGCTGATTCTAACCACTGATGGACGTGTGGTCGTTTTGGATGCAAAAGTGAATCTGGATGATAATGCTCTTTTCCGCCATAAAGATATTGCAGCCATGCGGGATTTGGATGAAGAAGATCCCAACGAAGTTGAAGCAGGAAAATTCAACCTGAATTATATTAAATTAGATGGAAATGTTGGTTGTATGGTGAATGGTGCTGGACTCGCAATGGCCACAATGGATATTATAAAACTGGCGGGCGGTGAACCGGCAAACTTTTTGGATGTAGGTGGTACCGCTTCTGCAGAAACTGTTAAAAACGGCTTTCGCATTATTTTATCTGACGAAAACGTAAAAGCCGTTTTGATCAATATTTTTGGCGGTATTGTCCGCTGTGATCGGGTAGCGAATGGTGTGATTCAAGCGGTGAAAGAATTGGGACTGAAAGTTCCGGTTGTAGTTCGCTTAGAAGGCACCAATGCCAAAGAAGCCCAAAAAATATTAAGCGAATCCGGTGTGGATATTATTCCAGCCGTGGGAATGAAAGATGCTGCTCAAAAAGTTGTAAATGCGGCCAAAGGTAATTAGGAGATTTGATATGTCAATTTTAGTCAATAAAGATTCAAGAATCGTTGTCCAAGGAATTACGGGCTCCGAGGGTCAATTCCACACTGGACAAATGCTGGAGTACGGCACCAATGTTGTTGCCGGCGTTACGCCTGGAAAAGGTGGGCAATCCACATTAGACGACCGTGTACCGGTTTTCAATTCTGTTGAAGAAGCGGTGAAACAAACAGGCGCGGATACATCCATTATTTTTGTACCTCCACCCTTCGCCGCAGACGCTGTGATAGAAGCAAGTTTTGCCGGCATTAAAGTTGTGGTGTGTATAACGGAAGGTGTTCCCGTCCATGATATGGTGAAAGTGAAAAAAGTGGTGGACCAAAATGGAACGCGATTAATCGGTCCCAACTGCCCCGGAATTATTACAGTGGATGAATGTAAACTGGGTATCATGCCAGGATTCATTTGCAAGAAAGGGAATATTGGCGTGATTTCAAAATCTGGAACGCTCACCTATGAAGCAATTGATCAATTGGTAAATGTAGGTTTGGGTCAAACGACCGCAATCGGGATTGGCGGAGACCCAATCATTGGAACCACCATGAAAGATTGTATTGAACTTTTTGAAGCGGATCCTGAAACAAAAGGTATTGTAGTGATTGGTGAGATCGGCGGCCAAATGGAAATCGAAGCAGCGCGGTGGGCAAAAGAGAATGTAACAAAACCAATGGTTGGCTTTATAGCAGGACAAACTGCACCTCCCGGCAGACGAATGGGTCACGCCGGCGCAATCGTTTCGGGAGGGGATGATACAGCTGAAGCAAAAATGCGAATATTAGGTGAATGTGGGATAGCCGTTGCTGAATCTGTTGCGGATATTGGCGATCTAATGAAAGCGGCCATGGAAAAATAATAATTAAATTTCGTACCAAGTTTTTCTAAAACTAATAAGAACATCTTGGTAGTTTTAGAGTCAATATTTACAGGAAATAAGATGACAAATAGAACCTTTGCAATCATTAAACCGGATGCAATTAAAAATGGGAATACCGGAAAAGTCTATGACCGAGTCCTCCAAGCAGATTTCAAAATTCTATCTGCAAAACTAATGAGAATGACTTTGGCTCAGGCTGAAGGCTTTTATAACGTTCATAGAGAAAGACCTTTCTTTGGAGAACTCACTACATTTATGTCCTCTGGCGCATGTATGGTTTTAGCATTAGAAAAAGAGAATGCTGTTGCCGCTTGGAGAGAAACCATCGGTGCAACCAACCCGAAAGAAGCGGCTGAAGGTACCATTCGTAAGGATTTTGCCAGCAGTTTGGGCGAAAATGCAGTTCATGGTTCAGATAGTGATGAAAATGCTGAAAAAGAAATTGCCTTTTTCTTCACAGAGAGTGAACTTATAAGCAATCAATAATTACCTTATGCAAAAAATCCTGTCTTTATTCGTCCTTCTTTTCTTTGTCGCCTGCGGTGGTGGCGGAATTGAAGGCTATGTTGGCGAGTCCATTTCCATCACAGCTGAGAATCCTGAAGAAGGAAAAGATGTGGATTATAATTGGACACTGGCAAATCAACCCGATGGGTCTCTTATGAATTCTACAGACCTTTTCTCTTCGGATGACGGTCAAAAAATGTCTTTCATTCCAGATTATCCTGGTGACTATTCCATTGGAGTCAGTGTTTCTCAATATGGCGACGAAATCGCAACTCAAGTATTTGCTTTTTCAATTTTGGATCCAAATGAAGATGAAGAAGAATCTGAAATCAATAAAGATTTGGAAGACCAATCCAATGAAGAGTGGTTAAATGAAGATCTAGATGAGGAAACAGTTGAAGACGATGATACTGAAGAATTCGATGATGAAGAACTTGAAGATGAAGAATTTGAAGATGAAGAATTTGAAAATAATGAGATTGATGACGGCGAAAATGATGATGTATCTGATGATTCAGCACCAACTGAACTCGTAAAAAAAGCAACTGTAACTCATGTATTAAAGAGTGCATCTATTGCTGCAAAAACAGATCGATATACAATTCAGATTACCTCAAAACGTTTTTTAAAAGATGCACAACAATTTTCGCAAAATATGATAAGTAAGGGATATGATGCCTATATCCAAAAAGCCGCTTTTGATGGCAATGAAGTTTGGTATCGTGTTCGTGTAGGAAGTTATGATACGTACAATTCAGCCAAATTAGCCGCTGATGTTCTCTCCAGAAAGATTGGTATGGCAACGTGGGTGGATTTTGTGAGAAAAGTACAATAATTTAATAGGAGAACAAAATGGGTTCAATAAAACTTTATTTTGATGTAAGAGATATTTTCAGAGCACCACGATTAGCATTGAGTGGTAAAAAAATCTGGATATTTATTGTAGGAAACTTGGGTGGATTCATCCTTTATTGGATATTTTCTTATTTAGCATTGGCNCTGGCTGGTGAATCATTCACAAGTGCTTTAGCTAAACACGGTCTTTATCCATGCCTTTTTGGATATGAAGCTGAATGGTATGCTTGGGTAACTTATTTTATCGGGGTTGAAGCTTGGATCATTGCAATTTACCTTGCTGCCACTGCTGTGAGTCGGGTAACCCTAAAACAATTAAAAGGGAATGATTTCTTTTCTGCCGGCGATGCATGGACTTTTGTACAAAAACATTGGCATCCTGTTGTATTCGCTCCTGTTTCAATTACCTTAATCATTGTTTTCTTTATGTCATTCGCCGGGGCTTTTGCTTTTATGGGTAAAATACCTTATGTAGGCGAATTCCTATTTGCTGTTCCCTATCTCTTTTATTTCTTCGGATCTGTTTTTACAATATATACAGCATTCGTGTTATTGGTCTCTCTACATTACACACCTGCCATTGTAGGTACCTATGAAGAAGATACCATGGGGACCGTTTTCCAATCTTACTCAATTACATGGTCACAACCTTGGCGCGTGATTGCATATCATATCGTTTTAATCATTCTATTAATAATTGCAATTCCCATTTTTACCTTTTTCTGGTATGCTGGCTATGGACTTGTTAATTACGTTTTTGCCTGTGAATGGTTTATGGGTGGCAAGCTAACTGGCATAATGGATTATGCAGTCTCTTTAGTGTGTCCCGGATCATTCTGTTCAATTGGGAGTGGCTGTTTTAGCGGTGGATGTATTTCGGCCAGCTTAAGTGATTGTTTTAGCAACTGCTTATCATTTTTAAGTTGTACTGTACCTGCTTCAGCTGGACCTTTGTCTGGAACTGAATCTGTTGCTGGTGTCATATTAGCTATTTCTCTTTTCCTAATTGGGCTTTCAATTTTTTCTTATGGACTTTCTATTGTATCTGTGGCAGAAACTATTATGTTCATTATTTTTAAGAAAAAATCTGATGACGACGATCTATTAGAACGAAAAGATGAGGATGAATTGGAAGAAGATATGGATGATGATTTTAATTTCGACGACAATGACGATGATACTGAATCTGATGATTCCGATGGCGAAAAGTCTGATGAAACCTCATCTGAAGATTCCACAGATGATTCAAATTCTGATAGTGATGACGAAGAAAAAGGACCCAATTCTGACGGGTAAGACTCAACAAAAGTTATTAAACCTAACTTTTGTTTATCATTCTTTCTATCTTGGATAGATTCAACTAGAACGGTAATTTTGTCGGCTGTAAATGAAGCTATTACGATCGGAATTAATATCCGAGTTTAATCATAAGCTTTTTGACATGTCCGCAAGGGATTTGCCTGACCGTGGTACCGTTTTTTCTGATAATAGTATTTTATGTGAATTGTCCGTTAAAATTGTACAGTTTGGGTTCCAAATTTCCGGTGAATTAAAAGTAACACCAGCCTATGAATGTGTTCGATGTTTGGAGTCATCATCTGACCAACTTACACTTCCATTCAAACTATGGTTAACTGCTATAAAAGAAAAACCGGCTGAAGACCAAGATCTGATTTATTTCCCGGATTCTCAAGACCATTTTGAGATGAATGAACCCATCGCTGATATTATCAGCTTGGCTGAACCCATAAACCCAGTTTGTAATAAACGGTGTAAAGGTTTATGTCCTAATTGCGGAACAAATTTGAACCAAGCATCTTGCGATTGTATTTTAGACGAACAAAATAATCCTTGGGATGCATTAAAGAATTTTAAACCAGAGTAGAGTTGAGGAGATTTCATGGCACTGCCAAAGAAACGTCAATCAAAAGCACGTTCACGGAAACGTCGCACACATTATAAATCGAGCCCTGTTGCAACAACAACTTGCGCGCAATGCAGTGAAACAAAAATGCCGCATAGAGCCTGTCCTAATTGTGGATACTATCGCGGTCGCCCTGTTATTTCTGCGTCTTAATATTTTTCCCTATTAAATGAAATTTGCCCTTGATGCTATGGGAG
>JGI26240J51127_1001014_pt1 | contig 10017 bp, 13 predicted proteins | sample SaaInlV_150m_DNA_5_FD_51127 | JGI IMG/M metagenome (IMG submission 51127)
CAGGAACCCGAATTAAGCAGCCATTGAATATCGGAAACGTTTTTCCATATCCCATTCAGTTTTGTAACGTCCCCGATAACGTCCCTCTTGATCAACAAGAAAAACCGCATCCGTGTGCGCCATGAAATAACCTTCCACAGATTCAACGTATTCTTTGAAATAACGTGCGCCATACTGTCTGGCTACTTCTGCTACATCATTGACAGAACCGGTAAGTCCGATAAAATCGGGATGGAAATACGGTACATAATCTTTCAGTTTTTCCGGAGTATCCCGTTCAGGGTCAATGGAAACGAAAAGAACCTGCACTTCTTTGGCCTGTTCCGCAAGCTCCAGCATACCAACTTTGAGATGTGAAAGTGACATAGGACAGACATCCGGACAATAAGTGTAGCCGAAATAAATCAGAATTACTTTTCCACGGAAACTTGCGGATGAAATTTCTTTACCGTCCGGACCAATCAGTTCAAAATCACCGCCGCGGTTTTCATATATCCTCAGTGGTTCTTTTTCAACACCGGACACTCCGGCGGTTCCGGCTTCTTGTGCGTTTGAGACTGAGCCGAAAAAAACGGCTAATGACAATAAAAGTAAAATGTTAATTTTCATGATAATTTAGTGTTTTGAGGCATTAGTAAAAGTAACAAAAACGTGTCATTTTGCACAAAACGGGAAAGTAATTTTATGCTAAACACTAATAAAAGGGCCGTTCTAAAAACCGTTTCCTAAACGGCGTCGCTTGTCCTGAGCTTGTTGACGGGAAGGGATTATTCAGACTTGATTCAGGTTTCGACTCAGCTCAACCAGCAGATTGTGCACGGTTCAGTTACATTGTAATTAATGAAAATGAAAAATTAAAAACTTAGTTAAGATTGACTTATAAAATTCCTGAAAGTATAGCTTAACTTATTTCCTCGTCATCTACGATGGTTTTTCCTTCAATAAGACCTTTTTTTATTACCATGTAAAGTACCCAACTCATTGAAAAGAGAGAAACAACCAGTAAGATTAAGATTTCTGCAATTAAGCGTACAGAGTCATTTTCTTGCGCAGAGAGGTCAAAAATAATTTCGGATGCGCCCAAAACCTGTCCCGGAGCAATCATACCTCCATCTTTTGATTCATGACACTCCTGACAGCGCTCATCCGCAATGAAAGGTGAGACAAAACGGAAGGTCGTACGATCTATCCAGTCATCTCTGCTCTTGCCGGTTTTCAACACCTGTTTTAACAATTCGTCTGTTGCTTGTTCATCTTCGAGTACGCCGTGCTGTTTTTCAACGTGTTGACTACGTATCATCCTGAACTCAAATTCATATTTCTTTTTGAAATCGTTAATTAAACTTCTAACCAGTTCCGCTTCACCAGTATTGATCATCGTCGAAAGCAGACCTGATTTTAACAGTTCAGAAATTTCACGTGCGTTTTGACGAATGTCCTGAACATCACGTGTATAAAGACGGTATGGCAGAACCACCAGCAGGAAGACTGCAAAGAGCAAAGTAACTGCTGCAAATATTTTAAAAATGCGCTTTTGAAGTTCTTTTTTCTCAGGATGATTTTCCATAAGAGCTTTGTTCAATCTTTAAATTAACTTATCTAAATAACGAATATTATAAGACAAGGCACCGTCTTCACAGGCATCAAGGCACAGTCCGCAGCGTGTGCAGTCACCGGAGACAACATAATCCGCGGCTCCCATATTTACTGTTTCCTTCAGCACCCACGGCACCATACAGGCACGTTGACATTTTTTGCAGTTGGAACATTTTTTAACATTCCAATGAATTTTGAACGGTGCAATCCGGCCGATTAAATTATAAGAAACTCCTACCGGACAAAAGTAACGGCACCATGCTCTGCGGCTGTAAAAAATTTCAAATAGCAGCAAGGCCACCACCCACAAAATAATCAGTCCTGCACCATAAACAATAGAACGGCTGAGAATTGCCACTGGATTTATTACTTCAAAAATTGTGTAACCGCTAAAAGCAGATAAAAGNAGAAATAATGCGAAAAAGAAATATTTAAACCTGTCATTAAACACATGATTTCGTTNAATNATTCTTTTGTGNAGCAAATATTTATGCAGAGTTTCTCCCCATTCGGCAAGTATGTGGTATGGACAAACCCATGAACAAAAGAAACGTCCTCCCAACAGCAGGTAAATGATGATGACTGTGGTTGTGCCGATGATTAAATTGATATTAAAAACCTGACTCGCCANCATCATCTGCAGTGCCGCAAAAGGGTCAGCNAGGTGAAATCCTAACAATCGTGAACCACTCAATGAGCCTTCAAGAATTTGGACGTCAAAATAAAAAGAAGCAAAAAATAAGAAATTTACTGAGAGCAGGAAACTCCAGCGAATTATCCGCCATTTGTTACGATGAGGATTTTCCAGGATAGAAACATCACGCAGTCCCGGGCCTTTACGCTTTTTTGCTTTTGCGGATTTTTTGCTAACTTTAAGTTTTTTCGTTCCGGAAGCAACGTTGTTTTCTCCGGATACTTGGTCTTGTTCTACAGTTTCATTGTCACTAATTAGTAATTCACTCATGCCTGCACCTTCACTTTCAGGGCTTGAGGCTGCCATTTTTTACGTGAAACAATCGTAATCGAAGGAGGTGTGGTAGGGCATTTTTCTTCACAAACTCCACAACCTACGCAGGTTCGCTGGACCACAGGACGCATTTTTTCTACGCTGTTGAGCATTCTACTTTCAGGATTCGCTTCTTTTTCAGCTTGAAACACAATCGGTTGTTCGGAACTGATAGGGCATGTTTGCAGACAAATTCGGCAGGCGGTTTTTGTCTGTTCTGTTTCGGCAACATATTTTTTTAACCATGCAAACAATTCCGGAGTCATCTCCGCTACAATGCGTGGAATTCCGGAAAGCTCCAGATTTCCCAACTCCAACTCTGCGCTTATTGTTTTTTTCTCATCAAATGTTAAACGTGGAACAAGCTTAGTCAAGGTTTCAGCAAGAGTTTGTAAACGTGTTTCAAAAGTTGTCCGGCTTAATTCATAGAGAATGTCATTCTCACCTTTTCTGGCTAAACAAGTTTCAGGCTTGCTCAAAACAGCGAGACCCATTGCTGCTTCCTTGCCCTCAGAAATCTGATGATCCAGTGCACCTGTTGGACAAGCAAGTACGCAGGGCAGGCCTTTACAGAGAATACATGCGCCTTGTTGCGGAACTATAAAAGGTGTGCCGATACCCAAACCTTGACTAATCCCGGCTAAATCAATGACCTGAGGTGGGCAGACCTGAAGACATTGTCCGCATTTGATGCAGCTTGCGAGAAAGGTGTCCTCATCCAATGCTCCAGGCGGACGCAACAGCAACTCCTTGCTTTTCAACAATGGAACTCCTGCAACTCCGTAGACAACCGCACCACCGGCAATCACTGCAGTGGACGTTTTTTTAAAGAAAAAGCGGCGAGTAATTGCTTTTTTCATTTACTTTTTTTATGATTTGAAAGGTGCTGACTTCTCAAGGTTTTGTTGTTTAGAATCATTTCTTCAACAATTTCATAAGACAATGAGTTTTTAACTTCTGCTTTAGTCGCGGAAAAACCGTAGCCCATTGGTGTGTTTGGATCACCATATCTCCAGTTTGCTTCATTAGCGCTGATCCATTTTTCAGTATTTACATCCTGTATCCAGACAAGAGCTTTGTCTTTCCAGGTTTGATTTTTCAACCAGTTCACTGCACAGCCTATATCATCAAACATCTTTGGTTTGCCTTGATGATCCACTACCTGAGCGGCATAACGCCGGTCACTGAGTGCCATGCTGCACTCCACACATAAATCACGATCCCACACAACCTCTGAAGGCAGTTGTTTTTCATTCTTTTTTTCACAACCCGTAAACAACAGGACTAAAAACAACAGCGCTGCCAAACCTGCAACAGTCCGGAAAATGTGACGTGATTTTACATTTTTATAATTTGGCGAAACGTCCTTCATCAAACTAGATCTCCTGTTTTAAATATTTTATAACCCAACCAGGAAAAGGCCCAGCCAAGCCCTAACGGATAAAGGATGCTGTAAAACAAAAATCCTGTGTAACCCATATTATCCAGAATCACATAAGACGCAGGTCCGAGCAGGACAGTTCCGGATCAAAAAGTAAAATTGCACCTGTACGGAAAACCTGCAACGGATTCAAAAGAGCAATTCCGATGATAACTTCTTCCATGAGCTGATTTTGCAGCAAAACTCCAATCAAAATCACATCAATGAACAACAGCAGAGTCAACCAGACTAAAAACGCTAAGCCTAATGCCCACTCCTGTTTGCGTACAAGTGTTGAGATAAACATGCCTGTACCCAGAAAAGCCCAGGCAAGTGAAGCGAGCATCAGAGAATAATAACCGACAATGGACCAGGGGATAGTCAGGTTTTTTACTGCTCCCCAGAAAACTGCTCCGCTCAAGGCCAGCAGCACTGGAATAAAAACTATAATAAAACGTGCTGTTAACTTTCCCCAGTAATATGCACCAAGAGAAATAGGTAGTGAAAGTATATATTCCAATACATTTGATTCTCGGTCACCCACTACCGTCCGGACTGTGGTGATTAGAATAAATACAGGTAGAATCGCGACGCAAAGTTGAATGTAGGTAATCAGCAACCTGCTCAGACCTGTGAAACCTAAGACCTGCGATTCTGTGATCCCCAACGCCAACAGCATAACGATGGCACCGCCAAAAATGAGCGTGTAGAGAAAAAACCATTTTGCCCTGAACGATTCCCTTATTTCGGCTATTACTGTAGTTATGAACGAATTTTGAAAACCCATTAAAGGGAGAGTTAATGTGCTCATTCTGCCTCCATTTTGAGCTCTTTTATCTGCTTTGAAAACTGAGCAATTTCAATAAAAAACTTAGTCCTGTCTGCTTCTGCAAGCTTTCCTGAGTAGAGTCCTGGATTTGAACCGTTGCTGAATTTCCATGAATCAAGAGTTTTGCGGATTGCTTCACCTTCTCCAGTTATTTGTATTTTGCAGTCGAGTGATTTACCTGCTTTTATTTCGTCTGCAAGCTGCTGATCATGCACAATACGTCCGCAATCCATTTCAATGATACGGTTAATAAAGGGCAACAACTCATCAACTCTGTGGCTGCTGAGCAGCATTGTCGTATTTTGAGGCAGAAGACTCAGTTCATCAAAAAATGCTTTCCTGCCTGCAGGATCAAGATTTGCTGCAGGTTCGTCCATAATGAGAAATTCCGGACGTTTACTTAAGGCAAGTGCAATCAGCAGTTTCTGCTTCATACCACCGGAAAGTTTAAAAAATGGTTTGCCGGCCTGCTCTTCTATATCAAATTCAAGTTTCCCTGCTAATGCATAGACCTCATCTTTCATCGGAGTCAAACTAAGAGCTGCGGAAAAATCAACTAATTCTCCCACACTCATTTGAATCGGTGGAGAATGTTGTGGTACAAAACCTATCTTCTGCAGTACTTCAATTCGCTGTTGACGCGGATTCAGTCCAAACATGCTTAGTTGACCTTCTGCAGTGTATTGCCCTAACAAAGTCCTGATCAAAGTTGTTTTTCCTGCACCGTTTTGACCGATCAGCGCAATTCTGTCACCAATCTTCAACTCNAGNTCCAGNTCNTCCAGTACCTGATGTTGAGCAAAAGATTTGTTAATATTTGAGAGTTTTATCATGTTTTTTTATAAACCAACTGACTCAGAATAAGTCCCTTGTCTGCGTCTTATTCCTGCATTTCCGAATAGTTGTTTTGTAATAATTTTTAAACTAAATTTTTTAACTATTTTCATCCCACTCTTCGTCAAGATCGTCTTCATCAATTTCAGGTGGTTGATAATCCAGGATTTCTGCAGACAGAAGTAGAGGGTCATTTTCATAAAAAACAGGCTTTGTATCAATCATCAATAGTTTTGGTTCAGAAAGAGGTGCCAGCTTTGCCAGCAGATTCAATCCTGACAACACCGGAGAAGCGTAATAAAACTTCAGCCATGGATTATCCATCCACAATTGATCAAAATAACTTTTATTAATGTAAGACGTGTCTCCATATCCGTTATTGTCACGATCAAAGCCTTCGTATTCACTCCAGTAATTTGCTTCCCAGATATTATTTTTAGCAGTACCGTTAGAATGGACAGTGATCGGTTCCAGATTGCCGATAAACTTGTTTCCTTTAAATACATTCTGCTTGAGTGTACTGTGAAAAACAACTCCGTGAATGTTGTAGCAACCGTGTTTCCGAGCATCATGTTAAATGCAAGCGGATCGAAAGGTGACTGGTCCAGGTAAATTCCTGTGGTGCAGTAAACAATACGGTTTTCAATTAGACGCATATTATCCACTTCTTTCATCCCGATGCCCATGCCGGTCGTACCGATAGCATGCCGGATTTGATTGTGACTGAGGACAGAATCGTGACTGTACATCAAGAATATTCCAACCGCACTGTCCCAATAATTATTGTAGCGGACAGTGTTTCCACCTGTGTACATGAAATGCAGAGAATAGCGGTTATTCCAGCCTTTGTTATGCTCAATTAGATTTCCATCGGAATACCAGACGATCATGTCACGGGAATCGTGAATGGAATTCTTGCTGAAAATATTATTGTTGCTGGCCCAAACCCTGATTCCGTCACCACGTAAACCAAGATCTTCCGGAAAAGAAGAAATATCGTTTTCTATTATTTTATTTTCGTGTGATTCCTTCATATCGATGCCGAACAATGTGTGATGTATACGATTGTTGCGGATGATATTATGGGAGGAATTAATGGCAATTCCGGCATGGACTTGATCGTGACTTTTTCCGGAACCGGTGATAATCATGTTCCGGATAGTCACACCGTTTGCAACTATGCGTATTACCGTGCCTTTTGCCTGGCCGTCGATCGTAACTTTGCCCTCTCCATCAAGGATGAGAGGGCGGTCGATCACCACTGGACCATAGTATGTTCCGGATTCAAGTGGAACTTTGCCGCCGGTTGGCGTTTGATTTATCAATTCCTGTAGAGTTGATGCTGTAACATTCAGCGCTGAAAAAGCAAACATCACAGAAAACACTACCAACTTCGAAAAAGAGGCAACAGAATTATACATTTTTCTTAGCCCAACTGAGAGGCTTCATGCAGTGCGCGTCGCTTAATCAGTACTGATAATAACAATAAAACAAAAACCGAAAGCAACACATAAAAACCAATACTTGGATAAGAATGTGTGACAAACTGCGCTACTTTGCCATCACCAATCACAGTCGGCATAAATGGTTTTACTTCAAACGCTCCGTATTCATGTAAATTGTGTCCAAACCAATACAGCCAATAACTGTAAAACCCCAGATAGTACCAGGGAACAAGTGCTGGAACAAACCCCAAAATCCACCAGCCCGGCCCTTTGTAAAAAAGAAACACAACTATCATCAACGCAAAAAGAAAATAGACAAAAGGCACAATTTTTCTTACAAAGAAAGCACCAACGTCCATTGGATCCATGCCGATGTAGTGGTTGATGACGTTCATTTCAACAACTTTTCCTCTGAAATCTGTCAGTGTGAACAGCACCGGAATTCCATCAGGATATGCGTCTTTTGGATATTGAGGTGCTTCCAGAGAAACTTTCCAGACAGGCATTGTCTGATAGCCAATCAAATATGACCATGCTCCTGTAGGAAAGTAGGCATACAGGGTATCACCTAAATTTCCTACTTGTTCATGAGCGACATCTACTTCTTCATATTCGTCTTCCTCCAGCAGGAACTCAAAAGGTTGAAAAGACAAATTTTCTTCATCAAATTCAAGCTCGTCCGTAACTGGATCTCTGTACTCAAAAAACGGCCCGCCTACATATGAACCAACGAGTAATACCAATGCTAATACAGCCATAATTTGGCTCAACCGCAGGCGTTTATTAATTTCTGCAATACTATTTTCCATATCATTATCAGATTCGTGTCGTTAAACGTAATTAAGTTACTTCTTGCTGTCCCAGTCGCCAGCAATCATCGTTTGACGTGAAACCCAGTCCATCACAGCCAGCATATCCCGCTCAGAAAATCCGGATATTTGTTTGACCATTTCCGGATTTGCATTACGACGTTTTCCATCTTTAATCCAACGGAACTGGCGCAGTAGATAATGATAATTTTGTCCGGCAATTACAGGATAGTAATTTTTTACATCGCCCTGTCCATGATCACCGTGACATCGTACACAGTTTTCTTTGTATATTTCTGCACCATGCTCCAGATCGACACCTTCTCCTACTATTGCACTAGACATTGGCAGGGTTTGGATGAAGGCCGACACATCGGATAATGTCTGCGGACCACTCTTTTCTTCGTCAAAAATATCCTCTGTTGCAGCACGTAAAGCTTCAATGTTTGCAAAAGGATACATCGTAGGGTTGTCGCGGTTTCCGATGCGTATGTCTGCGATTTGTTTAATAATAACTGTCGAGTGTTGTCCCGCCAATTGAGGGAAGTTTCCGCCTGGATCACCGTTTCCTCCTGGCTGATGACAAGCTTGACAAATTTCCTCATAAATTATCGCACCGTCTTCAATGTTTCCTTCCAGTTTCATTGCTTCAATTGCTTCTTTAACTTTGGTACCCCACTTTCCTCCAAATTCTTCTGTTGAAGTCAGCTTAGCCGCAGTCTGCGCAAAAACCGTTGAACTGAAAATAAACAAGCTCAAAGTAAATACTAATATTAATTTTTTCTGTGTCTTTTTGATTATATGCGTATTCATTACGCCTCCTTGATTAGAGTAGAGATTATGCAGAATGCAATTGTATAAAGCTGAAATAATTCAATATTTTAGCTAGTTCAACTAAATTATTTGAACTTATTTCCTGACTTGAGATAAGTAATCAGCAACTGCCTGAAGGTCACCTTCTTTGGCGGTGCTGTCAATCATGATTTTAATTCCCAACATTGCGGCGCTCATGCCGTTGTTGCGTCTGCCTTCGAAAATATCCATCATTTGAGTGTACAAATATTTTGAATTCTGACCTGCCAATTTTGGGTATGCTTCAAAACCAGGCATTGGATCACCTTTCCGGTATTTCCAGTTGCCGGTCTTTTTGCTTTTTCGATCACGTTTTCGCACCATACCTTTGCCTTCCTGTCCGTGGCAGGCAAAGCAGGTGAGACTCATATACATTTGTTTACCGCGTTGAATAGTTGCTTCATCAGCGGCAAAAACAGTTGAAGCTCCGCTGATGATAAAAGCGGAAAAAAACAGTAGGCTTTGTCGAGTAATTAGTTTCATAGGTTCCTGTTATATCGCAATAAAAAAGCCAAGAGAAAATATTGTTCTCTCTTGGCTCAGGTGAGAAATAAGCGCTCTGAAGCGCAAATTTATGTTTATTCTCCGTCCACCATTTTCTTGGCAAAGATTCCACGGCTGGCGGTTTTTACTAAATACTGCCAAGCCATTTCCTCACTTCTGGCAGCAGCTTCCCAGTTGCCTTTACCAGCAGCTTCTTTTGCACTGGCACGCAACGGATAATGCAGTTTGAACTGCTCTACAGCATCATAAAACTGCATTGCTGCATCTACATGGAGTATTTTCCTGTCTGTCAACTCTTCAATGAGTTCATCAGGATCCATGTCATCCAGTTCCTCTATTTCACCCATCACCTTTTGCACACCTACTGCTGATCCAACAGGATCCTTGGCATTACAAATATTCAGTGATGAATCAACCAACTTAGGGCAGACATAGTTAATGACACCGGCAATNACTCCGATTGTGNCATTGTTGACTTTCACCTTTTTCTCATAATCACTCTTTGCGTCAGCCCATGCAGACTGCGAAAATACTGTCAGCAAAAACACTGAGAATGCAGTCACCAACACTCCTTTTATTAATTTGTACATAGTATTTCTCTATTAATTTTGGCCGTTTTTCCGACACAAGAATTGAACAATAGACATTTCAACCTGCTCCCGGAACAACTTTTAGCAGTACCGGAAGCAAGGCTGGTGGTTTAGGGTTTGACCAGGAAATAA
>JGI26240J51127_1001015_pt1 | contig 10013 bp, 13 predicted proteins | sample SaaInlV_150m_DNA_5_FD_51127 | JGI IMG/M metagenome (IMG submission 51127)
TCCCATGCAATTAAATCACGTTGGAATAATTAATAAGAGTGAAGAGCAGGCGCTGAAGTTTTATCAGGATTTTCTGGGTCTGGAAAAGACCAGGGAAATTATCCTGCCACTGGAACTTTCTGAGCAGCTGTTTTCTGTCTCCAAAGAGATCAAGGTCCTTGTCGTTGAAAATGAGGGGATAAAGATCGAGGTATTCATATCTGATTTTCAACCTGAAAATCCCAATTTCACACATTTCGCTGTCATGGTGGATAGCCTTTTAGAGATCACAGAAAAGGCTAAACAGTTTGATGCTGAAGTAATCATCGGAAAACATAAGGATAAGACCGCCTATTTCCTTAAAGACTTTTCCGGCAACTTGATTGAAGTGAAGCAGAAGCCGTAGAAGTGTGTACTGTTTTGCATACGTTTTTAGGACCCTCCGCGCTCCTGCGCGATAACTTCTTTTTTTTCTCTCGCTAAGGCGCCAAGAACGCAAAGGAAACGGAATCAAAAAAACGGTTGTTACCTAAAATACAAAGCCACTAATGAATGATGTTTTTGTTGCTATAGATTTTGAAACTGCTGATCGTCACAGGGACAGTGCATGTGCTCTTGCCATGGTCCGGGTTGAATCTGGAAAAATTGTTAAAACGGAATATCGACTTATTAAACCGCCAAGAAAGTATTTCGAATTTACTTACATACATAATATCACATGGGATATGGTTGCCTCAGAACCGGATTTTCGGGAGTTATGGCCATCCCTGAAAAATATGCTAAACGGTGCGGGCTTTATTGCTGCGCATAATGCATCCTTTGACCGTTCCGTGTTAAACGCCTGTTGTGAGAAATCAGACATTGAGCCTCCATCGATTCCGTTTGAATGCACGGTGGCATTGGCCAGGAAGAGGTGGAAACTTCATCCAACAAAATTACCGGATGTCTGTCGATATTTGGATATTCCATTAAATCATCATGAAGCACTATCAGATGCGATGGCGTGTGCTAAAATAGTAATCGCAGCATCTGACAATACGATATAAGGGTTTGGGAATGAAAATAAAATACCTTTGTACAATGTGGGGTATGAATCAGCCAACTCTTGAAGAGAGTTTCAATTTGATCAAGGGTGCAGGATTTGACGGGGTTGAAATGTCACTTCCCCGCAACAGAGAAGAGATAAAGAATATTGATGCTTTGCTGAAAGAGAATGGATTGGATCTGGTTGCTCAGGTCAGGGCTGAAGGGTCAACAGTTGATACGCAGATAGATTTTTTGGAGAAAGAACTGGACAGTGTCTTGGAGCTGAATACATTATTAACGAATGTCCACTGTGGTAAGGACTATTGGCCTCTGGCGGAAAATATAAAAGTTATATCAATTGCTCAGAGACTTGCTGGTGAACTTGGAATAAAGATTATGCATGAGACTCATCGTGCCCGGGCTACCTTTTGTACGACATCGACAATGGATATTATTGATGCTTTGCCGNAGATAAGATTTACTGCTGATTTTTCACACTGGTGCTGCGTTCACAACTCCCTGCTTCAGGACCAGCAGGATTCTGTGAGCCGCGTTATTGAACGGTCGGATTATATTCATGCCAGAGTAGGCAGTGCAATTTCTCCCCAGGTTACTGATCCAAGGGCGTCTCAATGGAAAGAGGCGGTCGANGCACATGTAAGATGGTGGGAGAAGATAGCAGAACATCACAAAAACAAAGATTCTGAATTCCTGCCTATCTGTTCCGAGTTTGGCCCTCCTGAATATATGGCCACCCTGCCGTCCACAGGAAAACCCATTGCTGATCAGTGGGAGATAAACTGTTATATGAAGGAGATGCTTAAGGAGCGGTTGGGTCACCTGGCAGAAGATTGAAACAAGAAATTATGATTCCCGTCCAAACAGGATGGCCGGGCAAGTGCAGATTATGATTTTAGATTTACGATTAAAAAACACAGCAGATAGGATTGTTGCAATTCTTTAGCTTCTTTTTTTATTGTTAATTTTTTTCTTTGTGTTCTTTACGGCTTAGCGGTGATGGGGAACCTATGGCAAAACTAAAACTGGATTTACATGAAATATGTAAAAATGGGAAGTTGATTGAAAAGGAGCTTAACCGGATAATTGATGAGGCCACTGAAAAAAGGATTGCCCTTGTGGAAATTATTCCCGGAAAAGGAAGCGGTCAGTTAAAGAAGAGCGTCCTACGTTTTCTGGAGCGCCCTGACATAAGAAGGAGATATCACCGTATCAATAAGGACAGTAAGAACTTTGGAAGGGTATTTGTTCATTTTAAGCACTGAAGATTAGCCACGCCCGACAAACAATGCTGTCGGGCAAGAAGCCACTAAGGCACAAAGAAAAAGAGAATCTGGGAAGTGAGGAAAGTGGGTGGAGCAAAGACATCGTATTCAGTAAGGTGTTGTGTAATCAGTATTTAATTCAACTGGCTAAACATTTAGGTGGCAATTATATCCATTTTGAGATACCATGAGGACTTGAGAAATGATATTTGTAGTTTATCGGATGCGGTTTTGAGTTTTCAAGTATTAGTAGTAGAGAGTAAATGCATATCCTGTATTCATTCATTACCAACACCCACTCACGCTATTAAAGTGCCTGCAATTATGATAAAAGATAGACAGTGATCAGGAATACTTCCCCTTTTATTTGTATATATCAAGGGGGTATTCCCAATTATTGTCTTAGAGCTTTTGTAACCTTGTAAAGAAAGATAAAAAATTTATGAAATTCAGTGAACTTGACATCCCTTCAGACATTCTAGGCGCACTTGAAAAGATGGGATTTGAAGAGATGACTCCTGTTCAGGAGGCGGCTTACCCAATCATTGCAGAGGGGCATGATCTTTGTGCTCTTGCTGAGACCGGATCGGGAAAGACAGCTGCCTGTGCAATTCCTCTTATTCAAAAAGTGGATACCGAGATTAATGCTATTCAGGGGCTTGTGATTGTACCTACGCGCGAATTATGTATACAGTATGTTACTGAGATTCAACATATCGCGAGAAGAACAAAAGTTGTTCCCTTTGCCGTGTATGGAGGGTTTGACAAGGATATAGATATCGCCAAGCTTAAGCAAGGCGTGCATATTCTGGTTGCAACGCCTGGCCGGCTTTTGGATTATCTGTATAGTGGGGTAGTCTCATTTAAACATGTGAAATGTGCCATTCTCGATGAGGCAGATGAGCTGCTCAAGGTGGGGTTTCTTGAAGATATTGAATTCATCTTATCGTGTATTATTCGTGAACACCAGACACTCCTTTTCTCCGCGACGATGCCTGAAGATATCAAAAAACTCGCTCATGACTGTTTGCGTGACCCCAGGCATATCTCCCTTATAACGGAAAGGAAGGCGCCGGAAAGCATTGATCATTATTTTACATATCAACACCCAAAAGACAAACATACAGCACTTGTCAAGTATCTTAAAGATGAAGATGTTAAGCAGGCACTTATTTTCTGCAATGCCCGTCACGTGGTTGATAAGATGCACGACTCTATCCGGAAAGAGTTTGAAAATGTCGGATACATACATGCGGGCCTCAGTCAGGACAAGCGGTCTTCAGTTTTCAGGCAGTTCAAGAGCCTGAAGATCCGGTACCTTCTTGCCAGCGATGTTGCAGGGAGGGGGCTTGATTTTTCGCAAGTTTCGCATGTGATCAATTGGAATATGCCACGAGGCAGGGAGTCGTATACGCATCGTACCGGACGTACCGGACGTATGGGGAAAAGAGGGAAAGCTTTGACATTTGTGACAAAGCATGAACTTTCTGATCTTCGCGAACTCCTCGACAGGAATGAGATATCTCCCTGCTGGATAGGAGAGAATCCTCTTCAGGAAAAGCACGCATCTCAAGACCGAAAAAAGAAGAAGAGGCCTTTTCGTCCAAACCGCGGCAAGGGAAAGAAAGTAGCCAAGCCTTGATTGTTAAAGCAAGAGACGAAATGCCTGGCTCTTGCTTCCTGCTTCTGTATCATTTCGTAAATCTTCGTGATTAAAAATAAATGAATAACTGGTTTCTCTATTTAATAAGATGTAGAAATGGGAGATTGTATACAGGGATCACTACTGATGTTGAGAGGAGATTTGAAGAACACAATAGCGGTGATAAAAAAGGGTCGAAATATTTAAGAGGAAAAGCACCTTTGAAGCTGGTTATGAAAAAGAGGATTGGTGACAGAAGTATGGCGCTGAGGGTTGAAGCAAAAGTCAAAAAACTGCCAAAAACGAAAAAAGAGTTGTTAGTAGATGGCAAGATAAAGCTCCGGGAAATAAAGAAGGAAATATGGAAGTAGTTCTTAAAGAGCGAAAATCCAGCGTTCTGTCTCCATCAACACTTAAGTGTCTGAATCACACATCAACACTGAACCCCACTGCCGGTTGTGCCCATCTCTGCTCATATTGTTATGCGCGAGGGTATTCAAATTATCCGGGCGACGGGACAGTTGTGCTATATGCCAACCTGGCCGAAAAACTCGAAAATGAGTTGAGTCGTAAAAGGAAAATACCTGAATTTGTATATTTCAGTCCTTCCTGCGATGCGTTCCAGCCGGTAAAACAGGTTTTAGATACTACGTATCGCTTAATGGCTCTTTTGCTGAAGAGAGGTATCGGAGTAAGTTTTCTTACCAAAGGGCGTATCCCGGACAAATTTATTGCCTTGTTTGGATCACATAGTGATAATGTCAATGCGCATATAGGGATAACAACCTTAAACAGGCAGATTCAAAAACAGATCGAGCCACATGCGGCAACACCCGGCAGCAGATTAAAGAACATAAGGGCTTTAGTTCAAATAGGAATACTGCCTGAAGTAAGGTTCGATCCGTTAATACCCGGATTGACAGACCCAGTCAGTAATCTTGAACCGTTGTTAAAGATTTTAGGCGGATTGGGTATAAAAAGGGCAGGACTTAATTATCTGTTTCTCAGGCCAATCATAAACAGGAACATTCGAGAGGATCTGGGGAACACAAAAGTGATGGAAAAAATCGCACAAGCTTTCTACGACAATGTTGACATGCAGCTGCTGGCCAGTAAGTCCAGGGTCAAGGCCCTCAGTCTGGACTTCAGGCAGAAACAATATAAGTATATATCATTACTTGCAAAGCCGTATGGAATAGAGACATACGTATGTGGATACAAAAACCCTGATGTTGCAGAGGATTTAACATGCAGTAACATATGGCAGAAGTATTCTAACAAGAAGACGCTTCAATATCAGCTTTTCAGTAATCAGCATTAGAAAATTACCATTTCTCAGCTATCAAATCAGGATTAGCAGGGAATCTTTAATGATTAGTTGGATTTCTATTTTCGTACATTTGTTTTAAAAGAATTATGTATGTAGCTACGATTAATATTAAAAAGGGCCTTATTTTTAGTTTATTATTGACAATAAAAACCTTTATTGATAAATTTAATCTCTTTGCACATTTTCAGAATTTTTAGAGAAATCAGGAAGAGTTTAGTAATATGTTAACTGTTGAAAAGTCAAAAAAAGCGTTCAGCAAGGCCCTGGAAAGCATTCCAGGCAGTGTGAACAGCCCGGTAAGGGCGTTTGGAGCAGTAGGAGGCGATCCTCTTTTTATAGAATCAGGTCATGGTTGTTATCTCAACGACATCGATGGCAATAAATATATAGATTATGTTCTTTCCTGGGGTCCGTTAATTCTGGGACACCTTGATAAAACCGTTGTAAAGGCCTTGAAGGAAGTTCTGAAAAAAGGAACAAGCTTCGGCGCTCCGACTGAATTGGAGACACGTCTGGCTGAACTCATTAAAGAAGCAATGCCTTCAATCGAGAAGATCAGAATGGTCAACTCTGGTACTGAAGCGACAATGAGTGCTATACGGCTGGCGAGAGGTTATACCAAGAGAGATATTGTAATAAAATTTGACGGCTGTTATCATGGGCACGTAGACGGACTTCTTGTGCAGGCCGGTTCAGGGGCGACTACGTTAGGTGTTCCTACAAGTCCTGGCGTGCCGGAAGATTACGTAAAAAATACACTGACTATCCCTTATAATGATCTCGACGTTGTAAAGGAGGTGTGTCGTGAAAAGGGTGACAATGTTGCGTGTATAATCATAGAAGCTGTTGCAGGAAATATGGGCGTTATTCCACCTAAAAAAGGATATCTAAAGGGTTTAAGAGAGATTTGTGATAAGCATGGGATTGTTCTGATTTTCGATGAAGTGATGACGGGATTCAGGGTTTCTCATGGGGGCGTACAGGAGCTACAGAAAGTAACACCGGATTTGACCACTCTTGGTAAGGTAATCGGTGGCGGTTTGCCGGTAGGGGCTTACGGCGGCAAGGCGGAAATAATGAACTGTATTTCACCGCTCGGTCCAGTGTACCAGGCAGGAACATTGTCCGGTAATCCGATGGCNATGGCTTCCGGAATTGCTACACTGGAAAAGCTGAAAAAGAGGGGTGTTTATACAAAGCTGGAAAGAAATGCGAAAAGGCTGGCTGAAGGCCTGAAGAGATCTGCTGAAGAGGCCGGTATTCCTACTTATCATACACGAGTTGGTTCAATGCTTTGCACATTTTTCAGCGAAGAGGAAGTAACTGACTATGAGTCTGCGAAGAGATGCGATACAGAACGATATGCATCTTACTTTCATGGTATGTTGGAAAAAGGGGTGTATTTTGCGCCTTCTCAGTTTGAGGCTGCTTTCATCTCAACTGTGCATAGTGAAGAGGATATTGATGCTACTATAGCAGCCAGTTGTGAAGTGATGAAATCTTTAAAGAAATAAGTGGAGAGTTCACATTTTGAATCTGGAGGATGATTCAAGGAGTACATTTCGTGCATTAGGGCTTACAAGTGGGATGGGCTTTATAATGGCNTTTTGCCTTGCGGGCGGTTANTATGGTGGGCGTTATTTAGATTCAAAATTTGGTACAGAGCCGTGGTTGTTGATTGCAGCACTTCTGCTGTCNTTAACTGGCGGGGTTGTAGAAGTTTGTAATATGTTAAAGAAGGTCATGAAGGAGACGGAGAGAAAAGATGGAGAGGGTTGAAAATCTTGGATTTGTATAATAGCTCACAAAAACTGTTAACGGTTAAGAAAAACTTTGTAAAGCAGGTATTCTATACTACGTTGTTTGTGTCAGCATTGATGATCCTGGTCTCTTTTCGCTACAAATCTTTTGATATTACTCTTAGTTTGGCAATTGGTATTACCATCAGTTTCTGTACATCGCTTGCGTTGTGGCAGTTTATAAAATATATGTTCCGGGATCTTAATCCGGAAGCTTTTGCTGCTGATGGAGCGCGTTCATCTAAATCAACTTCTACAATGAAGTCTTTGCTGTTTACTTTTATGGGTACCGGAAAAATACTGGTATTGACTCTGGTTTTATTTCTCGTATTTAAATATTTATCAGTTAATGCATTGGCCCTTTTTATAGGGGTTTCAATAGTGCAGTTGGTTGTGCTTTCAATGGTAATAAGCATGGTTTTGGTGAACTTTCTCAACAGGGCCAAAGATGAAGGTGGTGTGTCTGATGACCACCAATCTTCCGAATGTAATAATGATGTTGCCATTAAATCAGAATCTGTATCTAAAATTCATTCTCATCAAATAGCTGAGAATACTTTATAGTTTATTATTTAAGAAGGAGTAGAGGTTTGACAGAAGAGACACATGGTAGTTCGAGTGGCGGGGTGCCTGAGCTTCCCTCATTTCTTGATTTACTGCCTATTGACAAACACGCTGAGCTATTCGGGTTGACTCTGCACCAGTGGACGCCGTTAGTAATGTCTATGTTGATTATCGGGTTTCTCGGATTGCTTGCGATAGTAGCGACTCGTGATCTGAAGAAGATTCCTGGCGGATTGCAGGCTTTTCTGGAAATCATCGTAGAGGCCCTTGATGGTTTTGTTAAATCACTTTTGGGAAAAATGTCCGATAAGTTTCTCCCGTTTATAGGTACGCTTTTCCTATACATACTCTTAATGAACCTATTGGGCCAGGTTCCATTGTTTCATTCGCCAACGACGAACTATAATACAACCGTGGCGCTTACTTTACTGGTGTTTTTTGCCACTCAGTATTACGGAATCAAACATAACGGACCGGTTAAATATGTTAAACACCTCATGGGGGAGCCGCGATGGATGTCTCCAATGCTGTTTCCGTTGCATTTAATATCAGAATTTTTAACTCGCCCATTATCTCTTTCCATGCGTCTTTATGGTAATTTAATGGGTGGTCATACGGTATTGTCAATTTTTATAGGACTATCACCCTTGCTACTGGGTTTTATTCCTATACCTATACATTTTCCGTTTGTTTTATTGGATTTATTGTTAGCTGGGCTCCAGGCCTTTATTTTTGCGTTTTTAGCTAGTTTTTACATAGCAGGGTCAATTGGAGAGAAGCATTTATAATTTTTAGAGAAGGGGGATTTCAAGAATGATTTATTTTGCGTGTTTAGCGATTAGTATTGGTATGTTGGCTTTTGCATCGTTTGGTTGTGGGATAGGCCAGGGGATTGCCGTTTCAGGGGCTTCATCTGCAGTGGCAAGACAGCCAGAGCTGTTTGGAAAAATCCAGATGCTCATGTTTATTGGTTTGGGATTTATCGAGGCGTTGGCAATTTATTCATTGGTTATATCCTTTATCTTAATGGGAAAATTACCGGATTCAGGAGCTGTTTTAAAGGTGCTTGCACACTAATATATAAATTCAAAAGCCTTTCGCAGTTTTGCTTAACGGTATGAATGCCGGAGTAGCCAATCTGCTTAAAGGCTTCATGGATTGGTACAGTAAGATAAAAGAAGTAACATGGGAGACTAAATGTGGGAAATTTTTTAGACGCATTAGGCGTTGATTTTAAAATGGTATTCATCCAGGTAGTAGGTTTTTTGTTACTGCTGGTATTGATGAAGAAGTTTCTCTTCGGCAAGATTAAGGACGTAATAAAGGCCAGAGCTGATGAGATAAAAGATACGTATAAGAAAAGTGAAGATGACAGGGCAGAAGCTGCAAATCTGAAAGAAGAGTACCGGCAGCAAGCGGTAAAAGCTGATGAAGCAGCTGAAGCAAAAATCCAGGCTGCTGTAGATAAGGCCAAGAGTGTCGGTGACCAAATGCTGAAAGAGGCACAACAGGCTGTTGCGGATGAAAAAACCAAGGCCAATCAGAATATCGAATTGGAGAGGAAGAAGGCTCTGGCGGAAGTCAGGAATCAGGTTGTTGATCTGACAATTCTTTCCACTTCCAGATTGATTAAACAGTCGACAAAACGTGAAACAGCAGAAAAATTGGTGGATGATGTCATTAAGGGAGTGGGGACACTGTCTTGATACAACAGAGCTTAATAGAGGGTTATTCACTGGCGTTGTATGAGGTGGCCGTTAAACATGACGATACCGGTGATATAGAAAAAGATCTTGATGGTATTAAGCAGCTGCTAAGTACAAATAAAGAATTTCGTAGTATTCTGTATCATCCGGCAATTACAAAAGCCGAAAAGAAAGATATTGTTGATAAGACCATTGCGTCTCAGTGTTCCAGTAAGTGGGTTAAAAACCTTCTCAGCGTTCTTATTGATAAGCGCAGAGAGAGGGTACTGGATTATCTGCCGGACGTATATAAAGGCGTTGCAGGGAAAATAAGGGGTATTGTACCCGTAATAGTTCAAACAGCAATTCCGTTGACCGAAGACAGGCTTACCAAATTGAAGAAAAATCTCGAAAAGCTGACGAAGAAAAAGGTCAACATAGAAACTGAAATTAATAAAGATATCATTGGTGGAATGATAATCAGAATAGAAAATAAAATAATAGATGGAAGCATCACTAACCATCTTAAAAATCTAAAAAAGAGTTTGTTAAAGACAGCCTTTGCTTAAGGGCGTTTTCATTTTGTGGGGGTATATTAGGTATGACTGTAAGACCAGATGAAGTTGCTTCGATAATAAAGCAGGAAATTGAGAAGTACGAAGACAAATTAAAGATGGAGAGCGTTGGTACCGTTCTCCAGGTAGG
>JGI26240J51127_1001024_pt1 | contig 9973 bp, 4 predicted proteins | sample SaaInlV_150m_DNA_5_FD_51127 | JGI IMG/M metagenome (IMG submission 51127)
TTCATGGAACTTCTATGATGCCATGGGATATCCTTGATAAAGACCAGATCGCGTCTCTGCTACCGGTATTAAAGAGTTTTTCTGAAGCCTGGCAGTACAGAAAACCTGAAGCAGCAGTAGTTTTAGGAACTGAATTGAGAGCGACACAGAAGACGATTGCAAGGGGTAAAGAACTTTATCAGCAGAAAGAGTGCTTTAAGTGTCATGGCGAGACAGGAAATGGCGATGGCCCTAGTAGTTACGATCTTGAGGATGAATGGGAAATTCCTATTTTGCCTTATGATTTTACCCGTGCTGGCAAGTTTAAAGGCGGGGCAACAAACAAGGACATCTATATGAGATTTACAACAGGTATGAACGGCACGCCAATGCCATCTTTCGCTAACGAACTGTCAGATGAAGATCGCTGGTGTATGGTGCATTACGTAAAGTCTCTTGGAGAGCAGAAATCAACGAAAGAACATGCTGAATAAGATTTTTATATAAATTAAAGGAGAATGAGTATTATGAATTACGCAAAAAAACTGATGCTTTTCCTAACTATGGCATTACTGGTTGTCGCCATACAGTTCTCAGGGCTTGTTCAGGCTCATGAGGAAAAGGGCGCAGATAAGGAACCATATGTAGCGAAAACTATGGATATTTATGAAGGTTTTCCTGACTGGTACAGTCCAATCTTCAAAGACAACGTTGGCCTGAGTGAGGGTGCAGGTCTTTTCAAAGACTATTATAAGCCTATGGCTATGCAGATGTATATGTCTCCAATGAGACATTATGTCCCAATGGATGTTTTAGATCATTCTCTGTTTATTGAAAAAGGGCGTAGAGATCTTTGTATCAGGTGCCATGACGGTATCAATACAGGAGCCGTAGATGATTGGAAAGGATCTGCTCATTTCAATCCAAGGAAAACCGATTTGATTGCCCGTAAGACCAAGATCATAGAGGAATCAATAGGAAGAGAAATCGTCAACGTTGACTGTTTTGACTGTCATGCTGACACGGTTAAAAATGAGATAAGGATGCCAAATGCTGAGATTTGCAGTGAGTGCCATGAAAGACAGGTACGTCAGTTCAACAGCGAGAAGGACCATGGCCGTCCTAACCACATACAGGCGATGGAAGCTAACGTTCTTGTTCCATGGTATGCTGAGGCAAGTAGAAGGGGATGGCAGGCAGGTAATGGAGGTTGTGACATGTGTCACGGTATATCTACCAAGTGCGATCCATGCCATACAAGACACTCATTCTCTGCTGCTGAGGCGAGACAACCAAAAGCTTGTATGACTTGCCACATGGGTCCTGATCATCCGGATTCTGAGTCTTATGGTGAATCAAAGCATGGAATCATTCTAGAGATGGAAGGAGAGGAATATAATTTTGATAAACCTCTTGCTCATGTACAGGTTGGTGATGACTATCGTACGCCAACATGTCAGTTCTGCCATATGTACCAAGGTGGTGGAAGGTTCACACATAATTTTGTCTCAAAGGGTATCTGGCGTATGGGTACAGTTCCTCCGTCAAATATTGAGTATGAGTCATCACTCAAGGATTATCCTTACGGAATAAATATTATTGCTCCAAAGATTGATCTATACTCAGATGAAAATCTTGATAAGAGGGACAAGTGGATTGAAGTCTGTTCAAATTGCCATAGTCCTCGGTTTGCGACTACCTGGTTAGAACAGCTCGATGAATACATGTTCCAGGCTTTCAAGATTACAGATAGTGCACAGTTAATAATTGATAAACTCATTGCTGACGATATCCTCTACCCGTCCGTGGCAGAACGTGATATCTATCCGCTTGGTGATGTGCTTTCAGATCTATTGCCGGCATCTTTAGTCGGTGATGGTGTATATAATGCATTCAAGACACTAGGAGGAAAGGTACCGGTCGTCGGACCTATCCTCGGTGTATATGCCATGTTCTACCAGGGTGAGAATAACCCGTCTTTAATAGAGACAGAATATGCTAAAATGTGGTTCTGGTATAACTTCAGGGCTACAAAGGTTATGCTCATGCTCAGCAGGACGTAATGTGGTGGTGGGGGCAGGCACCAATGCTCATGCAGTTAGGAAAGATACAATCAGAGAATATGAGATTGCGTAGGGAGCATGCTTTAGAGCAAGGCCTGGGCGGAACTCAGACGGTTTCTCACGGCAAGAGCGAAAGCCACAGTGCTGCAAAGAAGACTGTTATTCCAACAGGTAATGTGTGGGAAGTAGAAGAGTTGGATTATTAAATAAGTGTATTAATGCGGATGCAATTTGTCCGTAGTGATAAGATAGAAAAAAGGCGCTCAGATAATGAGCGCCTTTTTTTTTAATCAAATTAGAAAATAGAGATACCTTTATTGCTTGAGATAACTATCCATACAGACAATTTAATTAGATTGCTCGATGTCTCTTTTATATAATACAGATCATTTTTTCGTTAACAAAAACTAGTGAAATGAATATGAAGATAATAGGCTTATTATTTCTGTTAGTGGCGTTATTTGCCGGTTCATCTCTTTATGCACAAGGAGAGCAACCAGTAGATACAAACCGTCATAAAGCACAGGAGCTAGAAAACTTTGCTGAATATCTTAAGGCGGCAGAGATGTATGAGAAATCCGTGCAGGCAGAAAAGGATTCTCCAGAGTCGATAAAATCAAACATAGTGACAGGTCTGAATCAAGCTGCTTACTATTATTCTCTGGCCGGGCAATATAAAACGGCTACCAATAAAATTGAAGAAGCTTTGAAAATAGCCGGAAAACTTGATAGGGATGATCTTGTTGCTGACTGCCTTAACCGCTTTGGGTATTTCTATAATTATTTGAAGAGGCATGATGTTGCTATCAAGTATTATCTGGAGGCTTTAGATATATACAGAAAGCTGGGGCAGGAGGGTAAAGTTGCTACAAATCTTAACTACGTCGGCAATACTTACAACTTTTTGGGGAAACATGATACGGCAGTAGACCACCTTGTGAGAGCTTTAGATATATATAAAAAGCTGGGCAGGGAAGACAGGGTCGCCTCAGTCCTCGATAATATTGGTAGAGTCTACGAAACCATCGGAAAATATGATACTGCCATTGAGTACTATGAAAAAGCGTTAGCCATAGATAGAAAGCTGGGGATTGAAGAAAAAATTTCAAACGGGCTTAACAACATTGGTAATATTTACAAATTCCTGGAGCAATATATTACCGCCATCAAGTATTATGAAGAATCTTTAGAGATGTATAGAAAATTGTGGAAGAAAGATAGTATTTTCTTTCGGCGCAGGCTTCATAAGATTAGTGATATTTGCAAATCTACGGGTGAATACGAAAAAGCTTTTAAGTACTATGAAGAGGCCCTGGATATATACAAAAATCTGGATCAGGGTAAGGAGGTTGCTGCCTGCCTCAACAATATTGGCAGCGTTTACCAATCTCAAGGGCAACATGAAAAGGCCATCAAGTATTTTGAAGATGCTTTGGGTATAGCCAGAGAACCTGAGCAGGACGGTAACACTTCCATAAGTCTAAATAATATTGGCAATGTTTATAATGCTCTGGGGCAATCGGACAAGGCCTTAGAGTATTATGAAAAGGCATTAGAAGTAGACAGAAAACTAAGCGAAGGAGTGAAGGAGGTCCTTGTTTCTAAAAATCTAAATCTGTATTACCGCTTCTACTGGAACAAACATGATAAGATTATTTACCCTTATGAGCAGGTTCTGGCTGATGATGATAATATTGAGAAAGATACTGATATCTACAGAGACCTCAACAGAATTGGCATAATTTCCATCTCAAAAGGCAAATACAAAACTGCAATCGAACACTTTAAGGAATCGGTATCCATAATAGAAGAACTACGTAAAAATGCGACCGGGAAAATACGTAAACGCTTTTTGAGCGATCTAACATACGCCTATCAACTACTGACGCTTGCCTATACTAAAGATAATGATGCCCATTCAGCATTTCAGACAATTGAGCTTATCAGGGCAAAGCTTCTGATTGAAAGATTTGCTTCAAATGAAAGATACATAAAAAAACGTGAAAAATGGATTTGGCCGCAGGAGGTAGAGAAGATCCAAAAAACGCTGGATGATGATACGGTATTAATTGCCTACGCAAATGTTAACCTGGAAAATATAGTACAGATTGCTATTACGAGAAAAGGAATTACTGGTAAGGAGATATCGCGTAAGGGCTTTGTCCGATCGTCTATTAACAAATACGACACGCAGATAAAATCGTTATTAATAAATCAACACAGTCTAAGTGAAAATAAAAATGATTTTAATAATATTGTAAACTATTATGGCTCATTATTAAGGGAGCCTCCGTTGTCGGATCTGAGAGACGGTGGAACCGATATTAAAGGAGGCGGAGTAAGCCCGCATAAAGCAAATGCCAAAGAGATTGGAAGAGGGTTATATAAACTTCTCATCAAACCTATAGAGGAACATATTAAGGACAAGAAACACCTGATTGTCGTCCCGGGTGGAATTTTGACCTTTGTACCTTTCGGAACCCTCATAGACGAGAACGGGCAATATCTGGTAGAAAAACATAGCATAAGCTACATCCACTCTTTGGGTATGCGTAAGCTCATCAGAAAACGAAAATACGAAGAAGAACGTAAGCCGTTACTGGTATTTGGAGGTGCCGTTTACGAAGATTCGGAATTTAAGGCAGAAATGATAGAGAACAGAGTCCAGCTGTCTGTATTGACAAAAAACATTTATTCTAATCTTGAAGAGATCCAGATGGATCTTTTAATGAAAAGTCTTTATCCTTTTGTTGAAAATATTCGATCTGTAGGAAATGCCTACAACGTCCTGGGTCTCTCTTCCTGGCCTGGCATACCGGAAACATTGAATGAGGTTAATCAGATAAAAAAAACAATCAATAAGTCAAATATTTTTACCGGTAAAAATGTAACGGAAAAAGATATAAAGGAACTGTCCGATGACTGGAAATTCTATGATTACAAAGCGCTTCATTTTGCCACTCACGGTCTTGTGGTACCGGAGGTACCGGAACTTTCAGCTTTGGTTTTGTCTCAATCTAAAGAGAAGGGAAGAGAAGATGGTTATTTACGTACAGAAGAAATTGCAAAAATGGAAATGAGAGCAGATATGGTAAGCCTGTCTGCATTTGATATCGGTTTGGGAGGGATTTACGAGGATGATGGTTTTACCAGGTTAATCCATTCCTTCTTTTTAGCCGGCGTTAAGGCGGTTTCTGTATCACTTTGGAGAGTGGCTGATGAGTCTACATCACAGTTTATGGCAACAATGTACGGCTTGGTCCAGGACAAGGACATGGGTTATTTAGATGCCATCACAGAGGTGAAACGGCAATTTATATATGGCAACTTTGGCGAGAAGTATAAGGATCCATACTACTGGGCAGCATTTGTGTATTATGGGAATTAGGTGATTAAAGGATTCAGTTTTTTACATAATGTTCTGATCTTGGGCATGCACCACAATCCGGGCAGCCATCTGTAAAACAATCAGGCGTAAATTCCTGTTCAAAAGATTTCTTTCTCTCGCTTATCAGGAATTCTTTTATCAGTCCACAGCTAAGATGCTCCCATGGAAGGACCTCGTCTTCTCTTCTGCCTCTAGATAAATAAAAGCTTTCATCCAAGCCTGCTTTCTCAATCGCAATTTTCCATTTATTATAATCGAAATGGTCATCCCAGGAGTCAAACCGGCAACCATCCTGCCAGGCGTGAAGGATTACTTGTCCCAGTCTTCTGTCACCACGTGCAAATATTCCTTCCAGTATGCTTCTCTCCGGTTTGTTGAATTTCACACGAATTCTTCTGTGCTTAATCTTATCCCTTATGATGCGCATAATTTCCTTTATTCTTTCCAGTGAAATCATTGGTTCCCATTGAAACGGGGTATGTGCTTTGGGGACGAAGGTTGATATCGTTATATTCACGTTCCCATGTGAACCCTTAACCTCTTTCTTGAGGCTGGAAATTTTGTAAGCCAGATTTGCTATCTCTTCAATGTCCTCGTCAGTTTCGGTAGGTAGGCCAACCATAAAGTATAGTTTAACCAGATTCCACCCCTCTTTATATGCTTCTTTAACTCCAGCAAAGAGATCGTCATTTGAGATGTTTTTATTAATTACCTTTCTGAGCCTTGTAGTTGCTGCTTCAGGGGCCAATGTCAAACCTGATTTGCGCACCGTGTTGAGAAGAGAAGGTAACTCAGTCAACTGATCAGAAACCCTCAGGGAAGGGAAAGCAATATTTACTTTCTTCTGATCGAAGGCCTCTCCCATACTGACCATTAAATCTTTCAGATGTGGATAGTCGCTTATTGATAGTGCACCGAGTGATATTTCGTCGTGTCCCGTGTTACGATAGCAATCTGCGGACATATTCAGGATTTTATCCACTGATCGTATCCTGTTTGGCCGTTTTGTCATTCCTGCCTGGCAGAATCTGCATCCTTGTGTGCAACCCCGCATAACCTCAATCGAGATGCGGTCAAAGACAGTCTGTACATATGGTATAATCGGCTTTTCAGGAAAATATGTTTTACCAAGGTTGCTTACTGATGCACCATGCACAACAGGAGGGACATCGGGCAGGTTTGGTTCTATCTTGTTTATAACGCCATCAGAATCATAAGTGACATCATAAAGAGAGGGAGCATAAAGATTTTTCATCTCTTTCACAAGTGATGTGATCTTCTTCTTCCTAGATAAATTGTTCTTATTTTTAAGTGCCTTAAAATATTCAATAAATTGAGGCAGCTTTTCCTCACCATCACCTAAAAAGAAGATATCAATAAAATCGGAGATTGGCTCGGGAGTAAGTGCCAAGGGCCCGCCGGCAATAATTAACGGGTCACTCTCTGTCCTGTCTTTGCTTTTCAGTGGTATCTTTGCAAGATCCAGCATATTAAGCACGTTTGTAAACGACATCTCATATTGGAGAGAGAAGCCAACAACATCAAATTCTTTTAAAGGTCTGAATGTCTCCAGAGAATATAATGGCACATCGTGTTCTCGCAGAGCCGTTTCCATGTCATACCATGGCGCAAATACTCTTTCACAAGCAGTGTCTTTCCGTTCATTCAAAAGACCGTATAAAATTTGCATGCCCATATGTGACATCCCTATTGCGTACGTATCCGGAAATGCCAGGGCAAAGGTAACGTCTATATCGTTATCTTCCTTTTTGATGGAATTCCACTCATCTCCAATATACTGTCCGGGGGTTTCCACAAAAGGTAGAATTTTGTCTTCAACATAACTTCGAATATTATTCATAAAATCCATCCTTCGCTAAAGCTACTCTATTCCTCATTCTTACATTAAATATAAATGATAATGCTATAAAGGATGATATCAGGGAAGATCCTCCATAGCTAATAAATGGTAATGGCAAGCCGGTAATTGGTGCAAGCCCTATTGTCATGGCAACGTTTATTAGTATTTGGGCGGCAAACATTGCAGTAAAACCTGTCACAATCAGCCTGCCATATGGGTCGCGTGTGTTTAATGCAATTCCGATACAACATGCAATAAAAACGACATAAAGGCACAGGAGCGCACCGGCTCTATAAAATCCCCATTCTTCTGCTATTACAGAAAAGATAAAATCCGTATGCCCCTGTGGAAGAAAGTTAAGCTGGCTCTGTACGCCTTTGCCCCATCCGCTTCCAAAACTGCCGCCGGAACCAATAGTTATTAATGACTGAACTCTTTGATAGCCTTCTCCAAAGTTACTTACTGTATGGGGCCAGAGAAAACTTACGACTCTCGCTTTCTGGTAGCTATGAAGCACAAAATACCAGAAAAGAGGAATGGTTGATAAGGTTAAAGCTATGATAGTAAACATATACCTGGTTTTAACACCGGCAATGAACATAATTGAAAAAAATACAGGAACCAGGATCAAGCTTGTACCAAGGTCCGGTTGTTTCATAATTAATGTCATTGGCAGGAGCGTCAATGCTAACGGAAAGATAATACCACTAAATCCTGCAACACTCTTTTTGTCCACAAAGTATCTTGAAAGTACTAAAACAAGGGCGATCTTCATCATTTCAGAAGGTTGAATGGAGATGGGACCCACCATCAACCACCTTTGTGCTCCGTATACTGTTTTACCAAATAACAAAACTAAAAACAAACAAAAGAGAACTATTAAATATAAAATATAAGAAATTTTTCCAATTGAATAATAATCAATTATTAACAAAGCAGACTACAATTCCAACGCCTATCCAGATTATTTGCTTAAATGCAAAACTCTCTGATGAAGCACTCCATACAAAGAAAAAACCGGTAGCCAGAAACAGGCAAACGACTAAAAAGATCAGCCAATCAAAATTTCTTAAACCAACGAGACGATACATATAAACAGTTCTCCTTAAACTTTAATATTTGTTGCACGGTGCTCCAGTGTGGAAGCGATCTACAATCGTTTGTAGACAGTGAAGGTGTGTATGTTTCACTTAATCTACTTTACAGACTAGATTCCGACTGCGTCAAAATTTCCCAAACTATAGGACCGGCAACTGCCGCACCGTGCCCTTTAGTGTGCTCAACAACAACAACAAAACAGTATTTCGGGTTTTCAAAAGGGGCGTAGCCGACAAACCATGCATGATTTTCATCTGGATTTGCTGTTTGTGTTGTTCCGGTTTTTCCTGCTACTTGCAACTCTTTCAGGCCTGTCTTTTTAGCGGTGCCACTGGTCACTACCTTACGCAATGAATGTTTAATAATATCCATAGTTCTTTCTGATATGTCTATTTTTTCAGTTAGTTCATATTTATTGTTTACTAATATATTTCCATTGTAATCGGATATTTTCTGGAGAATATGGGGCTTCGTATACCAACCGCCATTCGCAATTGTGGCTATCATCCTCACGATCTGTATCGGTGTAACCAGCATTGAACCCTGGCCTATGGACAAGTTTATCGTTTGTGAGAAGGAAGTTGATTTTGGAAAATTTCCTTTCTTTTCATAAGTCAGGCCAATATCTGTTGTATTTCCTAAACCAAAATTTTCTGCCCATTTTCTTAATAATTCTCCTCCCAGAATTTTTGCCGTTTCGTAGAAGAAGATATTACATGAATATTGTATGGCCTCTTCAACATTCAATAAACCGTGACCTTGCCTTGTATGGCATCGAAAACGGATATTTCCAACTTTCAATGACCCGTAACAGGGAAAGTGAGAATTTTTATCTATTTTGTTTTCTTCCAGTGCCGCAATTGCAGTGATTATTTTAAAGGTTGATCCTGGGGGCAAGACACTTTGAATAGGTCTATTAAGGAATGGCTTAAGGGGGTTTTTGCTAAGGGCTGTGTAGTTCTTATTAAGCGTATTTGGATTATATCTGGGGAATGATGCCATCGCTACGATCTCACCATTCCACGGATCCATTACAATAACAGAACCCTTTTTCCCCTCAAGTGCCTTTTCTGCAATACCCTGTATTCTGCTGTCTATGGTCAGGAAAATGTTATTACCGGGGGTTGAAGGTCTTTCCAGGATAAGCTTGTTGACACGCATAGTATCAAGAGTTACTTCCTCAAATCTCTCTCCCGGAATTCCCATTAACCTTGAATTATATATTTTTTCAATTCCTGTTTTTCCAATTAAGGCATCCATAGAAATTGATTTTTGAGTAAAAAATTCTGATTCTGATTCGCCGCTTTTTTTAAGATCGTCAAACCATTTCTTCTTAAAATTATAGTTTTGTATCTCTTTTTCACCCATTTTTCCAACATAGCCTATTACATGTGATGACATATCACCCTGAGGGTACCATCTTACCGGATTTGTCTCTATCTGTATGCCAGGCAGATTCAGCATCTCCACTTCGAACTTTGCAACTTTTTCCCAGGGTACGTGAGAGACTACTGAGTGTGGTATTGTTTCTTCTCTGACGCGTATCTCTCTTTTATTTCTCATTTCAACGGCACGCTTGATATT
>JGI26240J51127_1001025_pt1 | contig 9973 bp, 10 predicted proteins | sample SaaInlV_150m_DNA_5_FD_51127 | JGI IMG/M metagenome (IMG submission 51127)
GGTTAAATAAGCAAGATCAAGTAAAAAAAGTTCATTACTTAGGACTAGAATCACACCCTAATCATGCACTGGCTAAAACTCAGCAGTCTGACTTTGGCGGCATCGTTTCGTTCGAAATTAATGGCGGAAGAGAACAGGCTTTTAAAGTAATTAATGGTGTGAAGATACTCTCCATTACTGCAAACCTGGGCGATACAAAATCCACCATCACTCACCCTGCTTCAACCACTCACGGTCGCTTGACCAACGAAGAAAGACAGGAGGCTAACATTACCGAAGGCCTGATTCGAATTTCAGTTGGCTTAGAAGATGTGAATGATGTGATTGACGATATAAGCAAAGCTCTTTTGGTATAATTTTCAATAAACATAATAAGGTTGTAATATGCAAAACTCTTTTTCCTATGAAGAATTAATTAAATGTGGCAATGGGGAATTGTTTGGTCCTGGCAACGCACAACTGCCTCAACCACCCATGCTAATGCTTGACCGTATTACTAATATTTCAAAAGAAGGTGGCGAGTACGGTAAAGGTGAAATCATTGCTGAGCTTGATGTTAATCCAGATTTATGGTTTTTCAAATGTCACTTTAATGAAGACCCAGTCATGCCTGGTTGTTTAGGTGTGGATGCCATGTGGCAACTGATTGGTTTTTACCTTGGCTGGTTGGGTGGCCCTGGTCGAGGTCGTGCATTGGGCTCTGGCAAAATTAAGTTCACAGGCCAAGTTCTGCCAACGGCTAAAAAAGTAACTTACAGAATTAATCTGTCTCGCATCATTGCTCGAAAACTTTACATGGGTGTTGGCGATGCCACCATGGAAGTTGATGGCAAAATTATCTATGAAGCCATTAATCTAAAAGTAGGCTTATTTACCGACACGAGTGCTTTCTGATGAACAGAGTTGTTGTTACAGGAATGGGTATTGTTTCCAGTTTAGGTGGCAACTGTAAAGAAGTTTTAGAGTCTTTAAAAACAGCTAAATCTGGCATTAAGTTTGATGAAACCTATGCCGAAATGGGGCTCAGATCACAAGTATCTGGCGCCGTTGCTGAAGTGGACTCAAGTGATATTATCGATCGAAAAATGAAACGTTTTATGGCCGATGCTGCCATTTATAACGCGGTCGCATTAGATGAGGCTATCAAGCAATCAGGTCTTACTGAAGAACAAGTCTCCAATCCTCGTACTGGGCTAATCACGGGTTCTGGTGGTGCCTCTAATCAAAATGTGGTTGAGGCTGCCGACATCTTAAGGGAAAAAGGCATTAAACGCGTTGGCCCTTATCGAGTTCCTCGAACCATGGGTTCGACCACTTCAGCCTGCCTATCGACCATGTTCAAAATTAAAGGCATTAACTATTCAATCAGCTCTGCTTGCTCTACTAGCGCACACTGCATTGGCAATGCCATGGAGCAAATCCAAATGGGCAAACAAGATGTTGTGTTTGCCGGTGGTGGTGAAGAGTTAGACTGGTCACTCACCATGTTGTTTGATGCCATGGGCGCTTTGTCTTCCAAATACAATGAAACACCTGAAAAGGCATCTCGTGCTTACGATACCGATCGTGATGGCTTTGTAATTTCTGGTGGTGGTGGTGCTTTAGTGCTTGAATCGCTAGAGCACGCAGAGGCTCGCGGTGCAACCATTCTTGCTGAGCTAACCGGCTACGGTGCTACGTCCGATGGCTTTGACATGGTTGCTCCTTCAGGCGAAGGCGCTAAACGCTGTATGGAGCTTGCCATCTCAACGGTTGATGGCCCAATTGATTACATCAATGCACACGGCACTTCAACTCCAGTAGGAGATGCTAAGGAGCTTGGTGCAATTAAAGAAGTGTTTGGTGACAAATGTCCAAACGTTGGCTCCACTAAATCTCTCTCTGGACATGCACTAGGTGCAGCCGGTGTTAATGAAGCTATTTATTCACTACTGATGTTAGAAAATAATTTCATGGCAGAATCCGTCAACATTGAAAACCTTGATGAAGCTGCTGATGGTGTGCCCGTGGTGCAAGCAACGACCATTCAGTCACTCAATCGTGTAATGTCTAACAGCTTCGGTTTCGGTGGAACNAACGCTTGCTTAGTGTTTGAGAAATTTAAGCAATAGAAGTATAAGCTCAAAAAATTACTACCAACTCATGACAACACAAAACCCTTAGCGAGTATTTTGTTCGTGTTGTAAGGNGGGTTATGAAAAATTCGAGGGAGCATATATTCTAATATGTGACCAAGCATTTTTTTTGNAATCCAACGCCACAAAANGACAAAAGACGAAGTTAAGGTCGAGAGTCGATTTCTTGCTTCTCTTTTTCCGATGGCAGCAAATCCTCTTTGGTGATACCCATGGTAAGAATCATTGAACTGGCCACGTAGATAGAAGAATACGTACCAATAATCACGCCAATCAGTAATGCCAAAGCAAAGCTGTGAATAATCTCACCGCCCAAGAAGAACAATGCCAGCAACACTATCAAGGTCGTTACTGAGGTCATGATAGTTCTGGATAGAGTTTGATTAAGGGCGCCATTAATAATTTTTTCAGGATCAACGTGACGAGTGGATAAGAAATTTTCACGAATTCGATCAAATACCACAATGGTATCATTGAGCGAATAGCCGATCACTGCTAGAATAGCGGCAAGCACGGTTAAATCAAACTCAATTTGCAGTAATGAAAAAATACCCAAGGTTATGATCACATCATGCATCAATGCCGATATTGAACCCAGAGAAAAACGGTATTCAAAGCGAAAAGCCACGTAAATCAAAATACCGATCAGCGCATAAAGCATTGCCAAACCACCATCATTGGTTAACTCTTCACCAACCTTAGGTCCTACGAATTCAACTCGTCGGATATCAACATCATCACCCAATAAACGAATAATTTTTGTACTTAATTTTGCACTTGAAATTGCTTGAGGCTCTAAACGAATTAAAATCTCATTGGTGGAGCCGAAATATTGAACATTGGCACCTTTGAATTTTGCATCACTCAAAGTGTCTCTTACCTTGCTCAAATCAACTGATTTTTTATAGCCCACTTCAATCAAAGTGCCGCCAGTAAAATCAATACCAAACTTCAATCCTTGCGTTGCTAATGAGAATATAGATACAGCAATCAACACCACAGAAAAAACAATCGCATAAGTGCGTTTTCCAACAAAATCAATCGTAGGGACGTTCAAAGCCTTCATATCGATAACTCCTGCAGTTTTTTACCACCATAAATCTTATTCACAATCGCCCTTGAAACAACAATCGCGGTGAACATTGAGGTGACAATACCAATGGATAAAGTAATGGCAAATCCCTTAATAGGGCCTGTACCAAAACTAAACAACACCAGTGATGCAATCAACGTGGTAATATTTGCATCAGCAATGGTAAGCAGGGCTTTATCGTAACCACTCGAGATTGCTTTTTGAATATTACTATCAGTGCCGAGTTCTTCTTTAATGCGCTCAAAAATAAGCACGTTGGCATCCACTGCCATGCCTACTGTGAGCACAATACCGGCAATACCTGGCAAAGTTAATGTGGCCTGCAAGAGCGACAACACGGCAACAATCATCACTAAATTAAGCGTAAGCGCCACATTGGCTACCATGCCAAACACGCGATAACGCACTGCCATAAACAACAGCACCAGTACAAACCCTGCAATCACTGACAACACGCCTTTTTTAATGTTGTCTGCACCTAAGCTTGGCCCAATAGTGCGTTCCTCAATAATTTCAATGGGTGCAGAAAGCGAACCCGCTCTGAGTAATAATGCCAGATTACGCGCTTCACGCGCACTGTCTATGCCGGTAATTTGAAAACGATTTGAAAACGTACCTTGGATGGTTGCTGCATTAATAACATCTTTAGTGGTACTGCGCTTCTTAACCGTTTTTCCATTTTCAATGACTGTTTCAACCTTATTTTCAATAAAAATAACCGCCATACGGTGGTGCAGGTATTTTTTAGTCGTGTCAAGCATGGCTCGACCACCAGCATTGTCCAAAGTAATGCTAACCATAGGAGTACTGTTTTCCTGGTCAATCCCGCTAGCAGCACCAGTAATGTTCTCACCCATGGCAATCACTCTGGTTTTTAACAGCAGTGGGCGCCCGTCTTTAAAATAATAAAGTTTTGAACCAATCGGCGTTCTGCCAGACTGAATGGCGGTTTGTGGGTCGTTCTTTTCATCCACCAATCTAAATTCTAGTGTTGCTACTGCACCTAAAATCTCTTTGGCTCTGGCCGTATCTTGCACGCCTGGCAATTGCACCACAATACGCTCTTTCCCTTGCTGTTGAATAATCGGCTCAGCCACGCCTAATTCATTCACTCGGTTTCTGAGTGTGGTAATATTTTGCTTCAATGCACTCTGCTTAGCTTCTTTTTGCGCCCTGTCGCTAATACCAACATTGATAAGCAATTCATCTTGATTATCAGTTTCAAGAATCACCAAATCACTGAGTTCTGAATTAATTAAATCAACAGCCTTGTTTTTTAAATCAACCTGTTTAAATCGAATAGCAATACTGTCGCCTTCTTTTTTAATACTCTTATACAAACGATCAGCACGCAAAATAGTACGCAACTCATTGTAGGATTTATCAATTGACATCGCCAATACGGCTTCCATATCAACCTCAAGTAAGAAATGCACGCCACCTCTAAGGTCTAAGCCTAACGACATGGCCTTACCGCCTAAATCAGCCAACCACAATGGAACCGATGGCGCTAAATTTAGTGCCGTTACGTAATTACGGCCCAACCCTGTTTTAAGAAAATCTTTAGCTAAAAGTTGATTAGCCGTATCATTAAAACGAACTAAAATTCTACGATTGGACAATGCGGCTGATTTATAAGAAACGCCCTTGTCTTTAAGAATAGTTTCAACTTTCCCTAAATCGGTTTGAGCAATTGCTGCATCACCTGCGCTCGATATCTGTACCGCTAAGTCTGAACCAAAAATATTGGGCAGAGCGTACAAAGAGGCAAGTAATAAGAAAAAAGCAATTAATGCGTTTTTCAAACCGGAGTAATGATTCATAATCTAGATAAATTGAGTATTATTGTTTAAATTTTAGCACTACCTTTTGGTAATTTTTGGTTAATGCCTTGTTTTTGCACTTTCACCACCACATCCTTTGCAATCTCTAAAGTTGCAAACGACTCATCCACCGACATCACCTTCCCAATCACACCACCATTGGTTACTATTTCATCGCCTTTTTTTAGCTCAGACAACAAATTTTTGTGCTCTTTGGCGCGTTTTTGCTGTGGCCTGATGAGTAAAAAATACATCAACACAAACATAACTGCCAAAAATGGCAGCCCACCTAACGATCCCGCACCTGCTAATTCTACACCTTCAGCGTAAGCCGGTGATATAACTAAATCTAATAAACTCATATTTAACTCCTATTAATTAATAATGTCTAAGCCACCCATGTAGCTTTGTAAAACAGATGGTATTTTAATACTCCCATCCGCTTGTTGGTGGTTTTCTAACACAGCCACCAACGTTCTTCCGACTGCTAAACCCGAACCGTTAAGCGTATGCAGCAATTCACTTTTATTAGTCTCAGGGTTTTTCCATCTAAGCTGTAAACGTCTTGCTTGAAAATCTTCAAAACAAGAACAAGAAGAAATCTCACGATAAGCATCTTGCCCAGGCAACCACACCTCTAAATCGTAGGTTTTAGCAGCACTAAACCCCAAATCACCCGCACATAGGACCACTTTACGATACGGCAACTCCAGCGCCTGTAAGATGCCTTCAGCATGGGCCGTGAGCTCTTCTAATGCTTGATACGAATCCTGTGCTTTAACCACTTGCACCAATTCCACCTTTTCAAACTGATGCTGACGAATCAAGCCTCTGGTGTCTTTTCCATAAGCACCGGCTTCAGAACGGAAACTTGGCGTATGTCCAACAAATTTAAGTGGCAAGTCATCCTCTTTAACAATTGTATCACGCACCATGTTAGTGATTGGCACCTCGCCCGTTGGGATTAAATAAAGCGTCTTAGCGTCGCCTTCTTCTCCGTGCAAATGAGTTTTAAACAAATCCGCTTCAAATTTTGGCAATTGACCCGTGCCGGTTAATGATTCAGCATTCACCAAATAGGGCACGTAAGCTTCAACATAGCCATTTACTTCCACATGTTGATCCAACATAAATTGAGTCAAAGCACGATGCAGTCGTGCAATCTTGCCTGTCATCACTGAAAAACGCGCACCAGATATCTTAACCGCTGTTTCAAAATCAAGGCCGTATGCTTCACCTAAATCAACGTGATCTTTAGCTTCAAAATCATACTGCCCTGGCTCACCCCATTTGGACACTTCCACATTGTCATCTTCAGAATTGCCCTCAGGCACTGATTCATGCGGAATATTCGGCATGGCCATAACAATGTCACTAATCTGAGACTGAATATTTTGCAATTCGGATTTTGCCTCATCCAACTGATCGCCTAAATCTGAAACGGCCTCCAATAATGGCTTAATATCTTCGCCTGATGCCTTGGCTTTTCCAATGGATTTTGACTGCATATTACGCAAATTTTGCAATTCTTGCGTGTTTATTTGATTTTTTTTTCTTTGATTTTCTAAAAATTCTAACTGATTGATATCAAAAGAAAAATTTCTTTTTTTTAACGCTTCTGAAACCGCTTTAATATCATTTCTTAGTTGCTTTTTACTTAACATTGGTGTATAATGACTTCCTAATATAGATACGCACATTAAAAGAAAAAATGTGTCTACTTTAAAACTTAATTTGGAAATTATACTATGTTCACTACATTCACAGGAAACGATGCTTGCAAACTATTATCTAACGGCGCTCAGTTGGTCGATGTCCGTTCGTCTGCTGAATTTGCTCGTGGTGCATTACCAGATGCAATCAACCTACCGTTACAATCAATCATGTCTGCCGACAAGGTGATCAGTCGCGACAAGGCAATTGTTCTTTATTGCGTAACCGGCGCTCGCTCTTCAACGGCTAAAAACTATTTAGTGCAAATGGGCTTTGAAAACGTAAACGACTTAGGCTCTTTCAGAAACTACAACTGCGAATAACTTTAACCCCTTGTGGTGTAAACTAACCGCGTGAGAGTTAAAAGTAAGTGGCACAAAACCCAAATTAAAACCATTGATGACATTGCTGGTGCACTAGCATTCAACTCTTGGCGCATTACCAAAAATCACCTAGAAGACCTTATAAACGAGGCTTTTGTTATTGAAAAGGCACAAGTCTTTGATATCATTGCGGAGTATTTGTGCTTCCTTATCCAATGCGTTGATAGATTAGTTTTTGACAAACTAAGCACCAAACAACGTCAAGAGCTGATCATCGCTCTAGCCAAACAATCGGCCGATTATTACCAAGAAAATAAACAGGAGCGCATTGGATCAGGAGACCACTGGAAAGATTTCATTCAAATTTACAATTCTAGATCTGAAGATTACGCCAACTATGAGTTTACAAATGGTGAACCGAATTACCATTTTTTAAGGTATTTTGGCGAAAAAACCCAAAAAGCCATGACCGATGCAGATGAAAAATGGATCGTACAACAAATGGTTGAAATTCAAGCACCAAAAGCTTTTAAATCAATCAAAAAAAGTGTGGATGATTTAGTTTCAGTCAAACAAATCGTTTCAAAAACCGAGCAAATTGAACGTAAGAAAAATAAAACTACTCGTTCAAAACGCGCCTCAACTCGTAAAGATCAACCCTACAAAAACACCTCTTCAAGCGATCATTTAATCTAATTTTCAGCCATTCAGACTTGTAATAATCACTCATCACCCATAGATAATTCTTAATAACGTAAAAAAATTAGGAGTTAAATATGATTGTAATGTGCCCAAGCTGTAGTGGCTTAAACAACGTTCCAGAAGCTAAATTAACCGACAACCCAAAATGCGGTAAATGTAAAAATTACATTTATACTGCTCAACCCATCAACATGACTGGCGTGCAACTCACGCGTGCCATTGAAAAAACCGATGAGCTTTTAGTGGTGGATTTTTGGGCAACGTGGTGTGGTCCGTGCCAACAGTTCGCCCCAACTTTTAAACAAGTAGCTGCACAACTCGAACCAAAAGCGCGATTTATTAAGATTGAAACTGAAGCTGAGCAAGCAATTTCTGCCAAATACAGCATTCGCTCTATCCCAACGTTAGCAATTTTCAAAAATGGCAAAGAAGTTGATCGCGTTTCCGGCGCACTCAGTGCTACTGACTTTACGAATTGGGTAAATCAGCATTTATAAATCAAATTTAGCTCATTCATAAAATTTTCGAAATTTCTGTATTTCGACATAGGCCTTGCCTATGTCGGAGCTGTTAATGTCTATTTTTATCTCTAAAACAGCATTTTTAAGACTTTAGATCAATTTTCAACAAACAATTTGGCGGATTTGGCTCCTAATTTTAGCTATTTCAATTATTTCTGAAATTTTTAAAGTAAATTTTAAATAAAATGGTACCCCTTTTTTATTCTTAATTGATCTACAATTAACAATATGATTATTAGTAGGCAAGAAGCAATTAAACGGGGACTAAATAAATACTATACAGGAGAGCCTTGTATTAATGATCATTATGCTGAAAGATACGTGCAAAGCCATACTTGTGTCAAATGTAAGCAAATGCAAAAGAAAAAACAAAGAGAGGATCAGAAACAAGAAAGGCTTAAAAAGCACGGTGGAAATAATCAAAAAAGGTACTTTACTGGAGAGCCTTGCTCAAAAGGGCATGTTGCTGAGAGATTTATTAGCAACGGTCATTGTGTAGAATGTAAAAAAGAACAAGGCGAGGTCTACCGAAGAAGAAAAGGTACAGAGTCGAGAGAGGTAAAAACACAAAAAATAGCTAAAAAAAAGAAAAAAGAGAGAGAACAATACAAAAAATCACTTCTTAATTCACAAGAAAAAAGTATAGCAGAATATGCTAGAACCTGTCTCAGTAGGCTTAATGGTAGAAGTGCTGCAAGAATACCAACAGAAATTGCCGAAATTGAATGTGGTTATACTTCAAGTGAGTTGCACGATTATCTAAGAAAACAGAAAAAAGGCTGGGGCGCAAGAGAAAATAGAGGCAGGNGGCATATAGATCACATTATTCCAATATCAAAACTTATTAAATTTGGCGTTACCGAGGTTAGCATTCTCAACTCATTAGACAACCTAAAACTAATGACAGCAAAGCAAAATTTAAAAAAAAGCTCTAAACTTCGCCTGTCTAGAAAGAGATTTGAAGAGTATGTTGTATCTAAATGGGCTTCGTGCTCTCAAGTATTAGGGATGTACAATCCCCGTGAAAGAAGAAGGAGAATGGTCAACGAACTTGTTGATAAAATTTACAACAACTTAAACTCTGATTTTTTACAACATTCTGATTTTTATAAACAAAATAAAGAAGCTATTATTCAAGCAATAAAAGATGATTTGTATGATGGTACTAGTTATAGATATTCTGATGGAGTTACCTCTAAACAATTCATAAATAATTTACTCGAGTACTCGTCAGGGCATCTTGATAAATTAATGCTTGATGCATACAAACCTTTAAATAAGATAAAAAACAAAAAATTTAAAAAATTTAAATATAAAGACGAATGTGAAGAATATTTTAATAAAATTGCAGCACAGCAATCTAATTTGATTTGTAAAAGATATATCGAGAGACAAACTTACGATAGGTGTAAACCCTATCAAAATAAAGGATTTATTAGGCGTTTGTTTAACTGAGTAGTATAAAAATATATTTATACAAGGCTTAAAATTAATGAGACACCGCTCTTTTATCTACCATTATTCATTCAAAGACTAAACAGTCAACCGGTTATGATTTTGACTACCTCCCTTTTAAAAATAAATCCAATCAATCTTATCGAAGTGAATGACTGGTTTTTCGGTGTTTGAACGTAGTGAGTTTAGAAAAATCAATGAACGAGAT
>JGI26240J51127_1001033_pt1 | contig 9912 bp, 13 predicted proteins | sample SaaInlV_150m_DNA_5_FD_51127 | JGI IMG/M metagenome (IMG submission 51127)
CTACTGCAGTAATTCAAGGTAGTGGTTGGGGATGGTTAGTATACAATCCTTCAACATCTAAAGTTGAATACAAATCAATGCCAAATCAAACTAGTCCAAGAACTGAAGGATTAGTACCATTATTGGGTTGCGATGTTTGGGAACATGCATACTATCTAAACTATCAAAACAAAAGACCAGTCTACATTGCAGCATGGTGGAATGTAGTAAACTGGGATGAAGTACAAGATAGATTCTCTAAAGCAAAATAAAGTTAAATCTTTATTTTTTATTTATTTTTTATTTTCTAAATTTAGGTCATGAATCAATTTATAACCATCTGGGCATGATCTGTTGTAAATGAGTGAACAACAGGCTGAACAATTAATGCAACAGATGCAAATGCTTGAAACGTATTTTTCAGATCTAGCTCAAAGAGAAGGAACCTTCATGAGTATTCTTAGAGAGGCCATTGCTGCTATTGAATCCATTAAATCCCTTGGAGCTCAGCCTGATTCTGACACCTTAATTCCTCTTGGAATGGGCGCTTACATTCCTACAAAAATTTCATCAAATAATAAAATTGTTGTAAATATTGGCGCTGGTGTTGCAGTCGAAAAAGATTTTCCTGCAGCAATTAATTATTTTGAAGCTAGAATCAAAGAAATTGAAATTGCTTTACAGGATACTGCTGCTAAAAAACAAGATGCTGCAAATAGATTGGAACAAGGAAAAGCACAGATGAATCAATTNATGCAACAATCACAACCTCCGCAACAACCAAATTTAGGATAAATTATGTTTGATAGTCTTCGTAAGGCGTTTTCCAATGTAGCAAAAAGTCTTGGAGAGAAAGAACTCAATGAAAAAGATATTGAAAGTATTCTTTTTGAACTTGAAGTTTCTCTTTTAGAATCTGACGTAGCTGGGGAGGTAATTGATTCCATTAATTCCAATTTAAAAGAAAAATTAATTGGTTCTAAAATTGATAAAAATGAAATTGAAAAATTTGTTAAGGATAATTTAATTTCTAATATTTCTAGTTTATTTGATAGTGCTGGCAAGATTGATATTTTTGAAAAAATTGATGAAAAAAATAAACAAAACCAACCTTTTTTGATTGTTTTTGTTGGAATTAATGGCACTGGAAAAACTACTTCTTTAGCAAAACTTGCATCTTTACTTCAAGAAAAAAAATATTCTGTTGTAATTGCTGCTGCTGATACTTTTAGAGCTGGTGCAATAGAGCAATTGCGAGAACATACTAATCGTCTAAATCTAAAACTTGTTGCACAAAATTATGAATCTGATCCTGCAGCTGTTGCTAGGGATGCAGTACTATATGCAAAATCCCATAAAACAGATTGTGTGCTAATTGACACTGCAGGCAGAATGCAAACAAGTAAAAATCTGATGGAACAAATAGCAAAAATTACTAAAGTTGTAAATCCAGATATGACTATTTTTGTTGGTGATTCTTTAGCTGGTAATGACACTGTAAATCAGGCACGTGAATTTTATAATCATGTGAAGTTCAATGGTTCTATTTTGACTAAAAGTGACGCTGATGCAAAAGGCGGTGCTGCGTTATCTATTGTAGCTGTTACTTCCACACCTGTTCTTTATTTGGGAACTGGACAAGAATATTCTGATTTAAAATCTTTTGATAAAAATATCTTTTTAGAAACTGTATTTGGTTCATTAAATGATGTTAAAATTGAACAAACGGATATCTCTAAATTAAAACCAGAGCCGACACCAGAGCCGACACCAGAGCCGACACCAGAGCCGACACCAGAGCCGACACCAGAGCCGACACCAGAGCCGACACCAGATGATCCGTTTGAGGGAATTACAAATAATGAAATTACCACTTATTCTGATTTATTTGACATCCCTCCACCAGAAACTGATGCTGAAGCAATTGAAACTGGTAAAAAAATNCGTGATTGGATAAAAAATGGTAAACCTGATCCTGCAGAGTNCACCGTAATTACATCTGATGAAAAAGAAGAGATGCATAAACAAGATAAAGAAGATGAACCTAAAAAGAAACGAGGATTCTTCGGACGGTTTAAAAAATGAAAATTAAAACAAAAGATTTACTTACATTAGCGGAATTAACCGAAAAAGAATTTTTAGGATTAATTGATCATTCCATTAAATTAAAAAAAGAATTAAAAAAAAATGGAAACAAACCTCTCTTAAAAAATAAAACATTAACTATGATTTTTCAAAAACCTTCAACTCGAACACGTGTAAGTTTTGAAACGGGGATGTATCAATTAGGCGGACATGCAATTAACTTGTCATCTAATGATACACAATTATCTCGTGGTGAATCCGTTGAGGATACTGCAAAAACCCTTTCACGGTATACTGATTGTATAATGGCTCGTGTTTATGATCATGCTTTACTTGATAAATTATCTGAACATGCAACTGTTCCTGTAATTAACGGACTATCTGATTCTTTTCATCCTTGCCAGATTTTAGCAGATTTTATGACGATTAAAGAACAGAAAAAATCTCTCAAAGGATTAAAAATTGCTTGGATTGGAGATGGAAACAATGTCTGTAATTCCATGATTTATGGTGCAGCCTTATCTGGTGCTCAAATGTCTATTGCAACCCCAAAGGAATTCCAACCTGACAAATCTGTTGTAAAAGTTTCTCAAAATTTAACTGGTATTGAATTGACCACTGATCCCCTAAAAGCAGCTAAAAATGCTGACGTTGTTGTAACTGACACCTATTCTTCAATTCATAACGTTGATCCTAAAAGAATGAAAAAATTCCTTCCAAAATACCAAGTTAATGATAGAATTATGGGCATTGCTGATGAAAACGCGATCTTTTTACACTGTCTTCCTGCAAAACGAGAACAAGAAGTTACATCATCTGTAATTGATGGTCCTCAATCTCTGGTTTGGGACGAAGCTGAAAATAGACTCCATACTCAGAAAGCACTACTTTGTGCATTACTCCACGCTTAACGTATATAATAGCAGTTTCAAAGTTGGATCCTATTGGCTTATTCAAAAATATTGAGACGACTTAGGGAGGAAAAGACCAATTATAGAAAACGTGGAACCATGTTAATGGGAAAACGNGATTTTATTACTGTAAATATTACTAATGAAAATACACAAGTTCAAGTCCTTAAACCTGGAATGACTGGAGATAAAGTAATTGCATCTGCACATTCTAGATATTTACTAGAAAAAGGATGGAAAGGATCCAGGAAAAGTATCCCTGCAGCATATCTTACTGGATATCTAGCAGGAAAAAAAGCACTTAGTCAAGGTGCAAAAGATGCAATTTTGTATACTGGTACTAAACGCTATACTCAAAGAGTGGCTGCAGCTTTAAAAGGACTAGTTGATTCTGGCCTTCAAGTTCCTGCAGATTCTGAAACATTTCCTCCTAATGAAAGAATAAATGGCGAACATCTTACTGTTAAAAATGAAGTTTCTAAAATGAAATCTACAATTGATGGGGATATGAAATAGATATGAGTCAAACAGCACAATCTAAACCTGGACAAGGTGGAAGGGGAAGAGGTCCACCAGTTTATGGACGTGGTCCACCTGGAGCTGATACTCGTCCTAAGAGACCTCGAAGAGAGCCTGAAGTAGAAGTTTGGGTACCAAAAACTATTCTAGGAAAAAAAGTTGATTCTGGAGAAATTACGTCAATTGAGGAAATATTAGAATCTGGGGCAAGGATTCAAGAAGCTGGAATTATTAAAAAACTATTACCTGATTTAAAAAGTGAAGTTGTGGATGTTGGTATTATTCAAAGAATGACTACTAACGGTCAATCTACTAGATTCAAAGCAATTGTTGCAGCTGGAAATGAAAATGGTTATCTTGGAATTGGCCAAGGTAAATCCAAACAAATGCGTATTGCTATTGAGAAAGCAACCAATCAAGCTTTCTTAAACATTAATCCTATCAAAATGGGATGTGGCAGTTGGGAATGTAAATGTGATCAAAAACATTCTGTTCCATTCAAAGTTAAAGGAAAAGGTGGAAGTGTAACTATCGAGATTATTCCTGCACCACGTGGTTTGGGTTTAGTTGCAGGTGGAAAAATTAAACGATTATTAGAATTAGCAGGACTTAAAGATGCATGGACTACAGCAAAAGGCTCTACTCCTACAATGGGTTCTACTTCAAAAGCAGTACTGGATTGTCTTAGACAGACATTCAGTCAGGGATGATAACTATGTCAAAAGCATATCTTGTTGTTAGAATTAAGGGTCAAGCAGACTGTCCATATTGGGCCACAACTACAATGACTTTATTAAAATTAGATAAAAAATATCGTGCAACAATTCTGCCTATCAAAGATAATACTTTGGGAATGTTACGTAAGGTACAACACTATGTTTCTTGGACTGAAATTGATGCATCATTGGCACAAGAATTAATTGAAAAGAAAGCACGAAAAGGTAGCTATCAAAAAGTTACTGATGCTGATCTGAAAGAACTTGGATTTGCAAATGCATCAGAACTTGGAACTGCATTATCTGATGGAAAGGCCACATTGTCAAAATTATCTCCACTAAAACCTTGGTTTGCTTTAGCACCTCCAGTACACGGATTCAAAANAAGTACCAAGAAATTATATGGTCAAAAGGGTATTCTTGGGGCTAACAAAGAACTTGATACTATAGTTAGGAGAATGATTTAACATGGCAACTAGATTACGAAAGACTAGAAGACTTAGAGGTGGCAGACACATGGGTTGGGGCCAAGTTGGTCAACACCGTGCAAGTGGTCACAAAGGTGGTCTTGGAGCTACTGGTATGAAGAAACATCACAGAAGTACCATGATAAAAGAAGATCCAAATTACTATGGTCACGAGCCTCCTGCAGTCCCTCATCCAAATATTATCAGAAAATGGACCGGCATTAGAGATCTAGATGATCTATTTGTTCAATTCGGTAAAGAAGAAAATGGTAAAAAAATAATTGACCTTGAAAGTGCAGGATATGATAAACTACTTGGAGGTGGAAAAATAACTAATTCTTATTCTGTAAAAATTAAACAGTTTACTGCATTAGCTGAAGAAAAAGTAAAAACTGCTGGTGGCGAAATTCTTCAATCCCCATCTAAAGAGAAAACTGTCGAGGCTTAGATAACTGAAAATGGCCGAGGGTTCTATTACTTCAATTATTCGAAAAGTAGTTTTTAAAGCAGAACCTTACTTACCCCAAGTTCCAAAACCTAAAAAGAAAATTTCACTTCAAACTAAATTACTTTGGTGCGGTGTTGCATTGCTTATCTACATGGTAATGGGACAAACTCCGTTATATGGTGCCACAGCTCCTGAATTTGATTTTCTAGCATTTGCTAGGGTTATTTTTGCATCACAACAAGGTACCTTGATTGAATTAGGAATTGGTCCTATCGTAACAGCTGGACTCTTGATGCAACTGTTGAGAGGTTCTGATATTTTAAAATTTGATTTTAAGAAACCTGAAGAGAGAGGAATTTTTCAAACAGCTACTAAGTTAGTAACCTATGTTGTAATTGTAGCTGAATCCATTGTATACGCTGGAGCTGTGTATGGTGGTGCAACTGAACCATTTGTCCTGTATGTGATTATAGGGCAGCTGATGGCGGCGTCTATCATAATTATGTTCATGGATGAATTAATCCAAAAGGGCTGGGGACTTGGAAGTGGAATTAGTCTGTTCATTATGGCCGGTGTGGCACAACAAATTCTTTGGAGCATGTTCAGTCCGTTACCTGCTGGTGACGGTGGAATGATTGGTATTATTCCATATACCATAGAGTCCGCCTTTGCTGGTGATCTTGGAAATGTCCTGTTCCGTTCAAATCAACTGCCTAGTATTTTTGGACTTTTCCTTACTGCTGGAATACTTTTGATACTTGTATTTACACAAGGCATTAAAATTGAAATCCCAATTGTTTCTACAAAATACAGAGGCTTTGCCGCCGTCTATCCTATTAAATTGATGTATGTTTCTAACATTCCAGTAATTTTAGCTTCTGCATTGACTGCAAACGCTGTATTCGTGTTCCAAATGATTTGGTCAAACTTTAACCCTCGTAATAATAACTTCTTTGTAAATTTTATAGCCCAATTTGATCCAACCAGTCCTTCTACACCTATTGGTGGATTGATTTACTATGTTACACCTCCACGAGGTTTGGATGTCGCAGCTTTGGATCCGATGCGTGCAGTGGGATATGTTCTATTTATGATTGGAATTGTAATTGTATTTGGTAGACTGTGGGTTGAACTTGGTGGTTTATCTCCAAAGACTGCAGCTCAAAATTTACTTGATGCTGATGTGCAAATTCCTGGATTTAGAAGATCAAATGCACCTGTTGAAGCATTACTAAACAAATACATTCCATCTGTAACCATTATCGGTTCTGCCATTTTGGGTCTCTTGGCAGGTGTGTCTGATGTACTTGGTGTATTTGGATCTGGAATTGGAATTTTACTTATGGTAGACATTCTCATTAACTATTACACGCAGTTAGTTAGAGAACAAGTAGAAGTTGTTATGCCACGGTTAGGTGCTATACTTGGTAGAAAATAAAAAAATTATTTTAGTTGGAATCCCTGGTGTTGGGAAAACTACCTTGTTAACAACAATGGTTGAAATATTAAAAGATAATAAAAAAAATGTAGTTGTAATTAATTATGGAAGTTTAATGTTTGATGTTGCTAAAGAAAATGGGCTGACTGACCGGGATCAATTGAGAAAATTGTCTGTATTTGAACAACAACGTCTTCAAAAACTCGCTGCAGAGCAAATTAGTAATCATGAAGAAGAAGTCGTAATTATTGACACTCATGCATTTGTCAATTCGCCTGAAGGATACTATCCTGGATTACCTGAACATGTTTTAAAAATTATTAAACCTACCAATTTTGTTTCAGTATCTGCAAAACCTGAAGAAATTTACAATAGAAGAATGAAGGATGACACTCGAAACAGGGATAAAATAACACTCGCTAACATTAAGAAGGAGCTAGATGTTCAATCTGGTATGATGTCTGCATGCGCTGTGATTACAGGCTCTCCTGTAAGACTCGTTCTTAACGGTGAGGGGAAAATTGATGAAACAGCTGATAAGATTATCAAGGCAATAGGATTGTAAAATGGATTTTAACTTTATTCTGCTCTTTATTGACTCTGCATTTCTGCAACTACCTGACTTTCTAGGCGGTGAAGGTAGACAAGCACTTGGTAGTGACGATCCTATGGTCAAGGGCCTGATTGTTACTATGTTTGCTGTAACTGGATTTGGTATTTTACTAAACATTTTCAATTCTGCAGTTAGAAAAAAAATGGTTGATCAAACAAAACTAAAAAGAATTATGAAGGAAACTAAAGCATGGCAAAAAGAAAGAATGACTGCAATGAGATCTAAAGATACTGCAAAATCTGCAGAACTAAACAAAAAATCTTCGTACATGAACAAAATGTCTATGGAAATGATGCAGATGAACATGCGACCGATGATGATTACCTTTGTACCTTTAATTCTAATCTTTTATCTTGTGCTACCTGCTCTCTTTACTTACACCGTAGCTATTTCTCCAATCCCACTTAACGTAATTCCAGGAGATATGTTCCAACTAACTTGTACTGCAGAACAAGCTTTGGATGCAACAAACGTGTGTTTTGGTAAGGAAAATCATTTGATGCTTTGGGCTTGGTATTTCCTTTCTTCTATCGCATTTAGTGGAATTATCATGAGACTTACTAAAACTTCAATGGATCTAGGTTGACATCATCTATTGTTATATCTGGCCCTCCTGCAGTTGGGAAAACAACTGTTGCTAAAGGACTAGCTAAAGANTTTAATTTACAATATCTTAGTGGCGGAGATGTTTTAAAAGAAATGGCTAAGGAACATGGATTCAACTCAGATGGTGATGATTGGTGGGATACTGAAGAAGGGATGAAATTTTTAAATCAACGTGAACAAAATTCTGAATTTGACAAAAATTTAGATAAAAAATTAACAGGTCTTTTTAATCAAGGTGGAATGGTAATTACAAGTTATACGCTACCATGGTTAATTGATACTGGCGTAAAGATATGGTTGGATGCTTCTCATGAGAGTAGTACACAGAGAATGCAATCCAGAGATAACATGAGTTCTGAAAATGCATATCAAATTACAAAAACTAGATTTGATAAAAATAAGGCATTATACAAAAAACTCTATGGGTTCAGTTTTGGTGAAGATAAGGATGTATTTGATGTGATTATCAACACTGATAATCTTAATGCAAATCAAGTAATTGATGTCACTGCTGAAACTGTGAGAAAACTGATATGACTCTAAAACAACTTGAAAATTTAATTGAAATTGATCAGGATATTACTGATGATGCTTATGGTGTATACTATGATAAACGAACTATTGAACAACTCCTGGACAATGGAATTATTCTTTTAGATAAACCTCCTGGACCTACCAGTCACGAAACTGTAGCCTGGACAAAACGTATTTTGAAACTTGAAAAGATTGGACATAGTGGAACTTTGGATCCTCAAGTTTCAGGAGTCTTACCGTTAGGGTTAGGTGAGGCAACTAAAGCTTTAGGTGTTTTGCTTTTAGGTCCAAAAGAATACCATGCATTAGGTAGAATCCATTCATTACCGTCTAAAGAAAAACTTGCTAGTATTGTTGAAATGTTTACTGGTGAAATTTTTCAAAAACCTCCACAACGCTCTGCAGTTGTTAGACAAACAAGAACTAGGACCATCTATGAATTTGAAATTATTGAACAAAAAGAAAGACTACTCTTAACTAGAATTTTATGTGAAGCTGGAACATACATTCGAAAATTATACTATGATATTGGTGAAGTTTTAGGACCTGGTGGAACTATGATTGAGCTTAGAAGAAGTAGAGTTGATCAATTTCATGAAAAAGATGGTTTGGTGACTCTGCATGAACTAGCTGATGCATTTGCTATCTGGGAAGAAAAAAAAGACGATACTAAATTAATGCAAATGATAATGCCTGTTGAACGTGCACTAAGTGAATTAAAATCTGTAGTAATTCGTGACTCTGCAGTAGATGCAATGTGTCATGGTGCTCAACTTGCAATACCTGGAGTTTTAAAAATATCGTCTAATTTGAAAGTAGGCGACATTGTTGCAATTTATACGCAAAAAGGTGAAGCTGTTGCATTAGCTGAAGCAACCATGAGCGAAGAAGAAATTCGTGATGCCGTTAAGGGATATGCATTTGTTACAAAGAGAATAATCATGGCTCCAAACACTTATCCAAAAAAATGGAGAACAAAAGTAATTCCTCCAAAGGATTAAAACATCCTAAATTTATTTTCTAAGAATTGTTAGCAAAAAGTCTCATTATTTTTATTGTTGTTGGTATAATTNCTGGATTTGGAATTGGTATTTACACAATTGATTATAAGACTAACAGCCAATTAGTTTTTGTTGACGGTTCTTCTATTTCTATAGTCACTGAAAAATTTGATTTTAAACAAGACGAGTTGATAGAAGTTAAAATCATAAATTCTGGAACTAACACATTGACATTTTTGAATTCTTCATGTGATTTGAAAATTACTGGTTTGTTTGGGATTGTAATTTATTCCCCTGTCTATCCTCCTGNATCTTTTACTCTTGCTCCTATGGGTGAAGTTGTTCTTTCATGGGATCAAATTAAAAATAATGGTCAACTTGTATCTGACGGTGTTTACAAAATATCTGTACATGGAACTGATTCAGATGGAAATACTGTTGAAAAATCAACCACTGTGAGCATTTGGAAGTAGTTTTCTATCTACGAATGATACAATTTATAATCACATTTTATGAAATAGAATTGTCGCAAGACTTCTGCCGAGGTCGCCTAGCCTGGTAGGGCGCGCGCCTGGAAATTGTTTAACCATAAAGC
>JGI26240J51127_1001039_pt1 | contig 9873 bp, 7 predicted proteins | sample SaaInlV_150m_DNA_5_FD_51127 | JGI IMG/M metagenome (IMG submission 51127)
AAACAATGATGAAAGAAAAAAAGTGTAGTAAAACCGTACGCGATATCTGTCGGCACATTCGTAAACAATATTCAGTTATGGAAGCCGGTAAGAAGCGCCTATTAGGCAATTTGATTTTTTAAGCCACCTATGATGATGCGAAGGCCTTACGATCTGAAACAGCGACTATTAAAGGGGCCTTGGGTGAGATTGTTCTGGAAAATCGTGTACTAAAAAGAAGCGTACTCGGGGATGTGGAGGACGATACATGAGATATTTCGCTACTGAGTAATATAAAATCATGCAATTGGTACACCAGCAAGGATCAGGTTATATCCCACCTGTTTGCTGGGCTGTAGGTCACAATCAAATCAAACTAGCTCCCAGCAAGTCCGTTGAAGACCCTGAACTGTATTAGTGTCATTACCAAGGGAAACTGTCGGACTACAGCTAATTACACCAAAAACACCATTTATCCCAACTGTTTTTTTTGTTTTCTTCTTGGCTCTTCTTTTCTGTTTTCTGGGCTGCTACAGGAAAGGCCTCATCACATTGTTTTCGACACTGTATTAATAATTGGGCGTCCTTAGTCCAGTTAAAATATTCATAAGGATAATTATGAGTCACCTCACAGTTATGATAACAATCCTCATACGGCTCTCCCAGACTCGGTAGGCCAATAACAAATAGCAACAATCCCGCGATAATGCTGATTTTTTTATAAATTTTCACGCCCCCATTAATTCAAGTTCATCGTTACAAAAGAATATACTTGCCATTGTCTACATTGAAATTTCAGCCCATTCATTACACACTAAATGAGCGTATAATATAGCCATTACCCCCCCTTAAAATAAATGGGAGGGGGATCAATATTATTATCAGCCCTTGAGATACCCGAGCGCGTGCTTTATGGTAATACTCCTACCCCGTCCATAACCAATGGTGATGAATTAGAGACGCGTAAGAAATAAGAAGCTAATATAAATCGTTTATTTATATCACCTACTCCATAGTTATCCTTGTGGCTTCAACCTATCACGATATAGGTTCTTCTAACAATATGCATAGGGGTAAAATGGAGCACCCAGCACAGTCTTGTAAGTAAATTAACGGTTCAATGAAAAGTAGCAATGGCTCTTAAAACATCCGTCCGGCTAATAATACCTACAAGCCCGACATCATCATAGACAGGAAGGCTTCGTATATGAGAACTATTAAATTGATTGGCAGCTTCAAGAATACTTGACTCTGCCTTGATACTCATTATTCCAGAGCTCATGTATTCACCAACACCCCCTCCCGCCACCTGATTGTAAGTTGCACAAATAGCAGCATTCATACAGTCTCTCTCCGAAAATATACCCACCATTTGACTCGCCTCATTAATGACCGGTGCACTCGTTATTCGAGCTTCAGCCATCGTTTTGATGGCTTCAAAAATATTCGTTGATTCTGTAAGTGTCACCAGAGTCGTACTCATATAATCTGAAACTTTAATTTTAGTTAGCATTGAAACCTCCAGAGTCTAAAGGCTAATATTCTACTTTGGTGGGTTAATGAAGAAGTGTATTGTCACCAAAGAACGTTTTAAATCAGCCCGGTACGTATATAAGACCATAGAAAAGCATAATTGTTCGTGCATACTTTGCGTTCAGCTAGATGTTTTGGTAAGTGCGCTGAGTCAATATCAAGGGAGCCTACACCACAGCGAGCACTGGAGGTTTTAATATCAATCCAACGCGCTAAAGGTGTCCCTGTAAATGTTTTACCGCAATGGCAATAATGCTTGATTTAGATCAATACTAGGTTTTTTTTTCTTAGTAGGATAACAATTTTGAGTTAACTGTTGGTGATGCTGTGAGGTATAAAGTGAAAAGAGCATTTGAAAGAACCTTCATGCTATCTGCGATTCTTTTTTTGGGTCTGTTCTGTGTTCCCCAGTTTGCTGGCGCACAGCAGTATGTTGGCGAAAAGCTTTTCAAGCAAAGTTGTGCGGCCTGCCACACAATTAATCAAGGGAGACTCGTCGGTCCGGACTTAGTCAATATCCAAAACAGACGTTCTCAAAAATGGATTGCCAGTTTTATTAAATCCTCTCAGTCACTCATCAAAAGTGGTGACTCTGATGCGGTTGATGTATTCAAAAAATTCAACAAGATGGTGATGCCAGATAACGACTTCACCGATTCTCAGATTGTCAATATCATCCAGTATATCGCGGCAAACAGTTCCGAGCAGCTGATGAAAACCAGAAAGATTCAGCCCGATCAACCGGTTTCCGAAAAGAGTATCCGTTCCGGACAAATGCTCTTTAACGGGAGAAAACGCTTCACCAACGGCGGAGCTAGTTGTATCAGCTGTCACAATATTGATCGCGCAGATGTAGTAGCAGGCGGCTCACTGGCAAAGGAATTGACAAATGTCTACTCCAGAATGGGAACGGCGGGTGTAAAGGCAATTATCGATAATGCGCCTTTCCCAACGATGACAAAAGCGTACGATGGCAGGTCGCTGTCTGATCATGAGATCATTGATTTGGCTGCCTTCCTGCAATCGGTCGACGGTGACTCTAAAAACGGACCGCTCTACGGCGCAAGGCTATTTTTCTCAGGACTTGCTGGAGCAATCGTACTTTTCGCTCTTTTCGCTATAGTGCGGACTCGCAGCAAAAAGAACAGCGTCAATCACGAGATTTACGAACGCCAGATCAAATCAACCTGGGAAGAAATAATAATGAATAAGAACCGATTGGGTAAATAACATGAGCTGGATAGAAGATATCATTTCGCCACAGACGCGGCAGTGGGAAGAGTTTTATCGTAATCGCTTTCAGCATGATAAAATCGTCAGAAGTACGCACGGTGTTAACTGCACTGGTGGTTGTTCCTGGCAGATTCATGTTAAAGATGGCATTGTAGTCTGGGAAACGCAGCAATTGGATTATCCTCTGCTCGAAAGTTCTCTGCCACCCTATGAGCCGCGAGGCTGTCAACGTGGCATTTCGTTTTCCTGGTATCTATACAGCCCTTTACGTATCAAATACCCACTTATCCGTGGTGCTCTGATTGATGCCTATAGGGCCGAGAAAGAAAAAACCGGGGATGCAGTTCTGGCCTGGGAGAACCTGCAAGCTGACGCCGAGGCTCGCACGCGTTACCAGCAAGCCCGTGGTAAGGGCGGGTTCAGACGAGTTCATTGGGATGAAGTGCTTGAACTCATGGCTGCTGCCAATATTTATACAGCTAAGAAACATGGGCCGGATCGCGTTATCGGATTTTCACCCATTCCAGCTATGTCGATGTTGAGCTACGCAGCTGGTTCACGTTTTCTGCAATTGTTCGGTGGTGTCAACCTGAGTTTCTACGACTGGTATTGCGATTTACCCAATGCATCGCCCGAAATTTGGGGTGAACAGACGGATGTCTGCGAAAGTGCGGATTGGTTCAACTCAAAATTCATTGCGGTCATGGGTGCGAATCTAAATATGACCCGAACTCCCGACGCACACTTCTTCGCCGAGGCGCGACATAATGGTACTAAAGCCGTAGTTTTCGCGCCGGATTTTAACCAGGTTGCTAAGTATTCTGATCAATGGGTGCCTCTACACGCCGGAAGTGATGGCGCTTACTGGATGGCGGTTACTCATGTCATCCTCAAAGAGTTTCATTATAAACAGCAAAACCAATATTTCATCGATTACGCAAAACAGTATACCGACAGTCCCTATTTAGTTGAATTAGAGAAAGTGGGTGACCACTTNAAGCCAGGCAGACTGCTGCGTGCAAACCGTATTGAAAAATATAAGGACGTTGAAAATGGCGACTGGAAATTCCTGAATATTGATGAAAAAACGGGCAATCCGGTCATGCCCAAAGGCAGCGTGGGGCATCGCTGGGATAAAAATCAAGGNAAATGGAACATGAAGGCNGAGGATGGCGCTGACGATACACCCTACGACCCAGTACTCACTTTCCTGAACAAGAATGATGAAACAATGCAAGTCGAATTCACTGAATTTGGGCTTGATAACCAGCGATTGAGAGGAGTACCGGTACGATACATCGATACCACTGATGGTGAAGCAAAGAAGCCCAAAAAAGTTGCAGTGACTACCGTATATGATTTGATCATGGCGCAGTACGGTGTTGACCGCGGCTTGCCGGGTGAATATCCATCGAACTATACAGACAAAGATTCAGCCTATACACCGGCATGGCAGGAGATTTTTACGGGTGTCGATTCCAAAACAGTCATACAGTTTGCTCGCGAATGGGCCAATACCGCCAGTGTGACCCAAGGCAAGTGCATGATCATTATCGGCGCCGGCTGTAATCACTGGTATCACAACAATCTTATTTACCGTGCTGGAATCATGGCATTGATGCTGACCGGTTGTGTCGGCAGAAATGGTGGCGGCCTCAACCATTATGTAGGGCAGGAGAAACTTGCGCCGATGGACTCGTGGGCGACGATCGCCTTTGCTAAAGATTGGCACGGCCCGGTCAGGCTCCAGCAGGCGCCGATCTGGCACTATATGAACACCTGTCAGTATCGATATGATGGCCATTTCGGCAAGTACAACAAAACCCCCGATAATGAGTGGACCCGAGGNCACCATGCAGACTTGATCTACAAATCGGTACGAATGGGTTGGATGCCATTCTACCCACAATTTGACCAAAATACGTTTGAACTTTGCAAGGAGGCGGTCGCCAACGGGGCGACCAACGATAATGAGATTAAGGCCTTCGTGGTCGAGAAATTAAAATCAAAACAGCTTGGTTATGCCGTCGGCGATCCCGACGGAGAGACGAACTTCCCCCGAGTCTGGTATATCTGGCGCGGAAACGCCATTATGGGGAGCATGAAAGGTCACGAGTATCTATTGAAACACTATCTTGGTACTCACAGTAACGCCATCGGCATCGACCAAAACGAGGAGAAGACCGAAGAGGTCAAATGGCACGAGATCGCCCCGACGGGGAAAATGGATCTGGTCGTCGATCTGAATTTTCGCATGGACTCTTCTGCGCTCTACTCCGACATCGTACTGCCAGCCGCCTCCTGGTACGAAAAGGCCGATCTCAACAGCACTGATATGCATTCCTTTATTCATCCGCTTTCGGCAGCGATTGCTCCTGTATGGGAGTCAAAAACGGATTGGGATATCTTCAAGGAGATTGCCCGTAAAACCAGTGAGATTGCGCAAAAACATCTNNCCGAACCCCAAAAAGATATCATTGCTGCNCCNCTTGCTCACGACACAGCNTCCGAAGTAACACAGCCGACGGTCAAAGATTGGTTTCAAGGTGAGTGTGAGCCGATACCCGGCAAGACCATGCATGATCTGGTTGTGGTCGAGCGTGATTACACAAAATTATACGATAAGTTCATCACCTTGGGCGACAAGATTAAAAAAACCGGACTTGGTGCTCACGGTAATAGCTATCAATGCGCAGACATCTATGAGGAGATGGTTGAATCGGCCCATTTCCCCGTGGAGAAACAAAACGGCAGTATTTATCCTTCGCTTAAAGAAGACTATATGGCGGCAAATGCGGTGCTGCATCTTTCATCGTTGACAAACGGTGAATTGACCGTGCGCGCCTATGAAGGTGCTGAAAAACGTACCGGCTTGGAACTGACAGACTTGGCGGAAGGCAGTAAAGATGTCAGGATGACTTATGCGGAATTACAGGCGCAACCCCGTAGATACAATACCTCGCCTCTGTGGTCCGGCCTGATGACTAACGGTCGAGCCTACTCAGCTTTCACATATAATGTCGAGCGCCTGGTGCCTTGGCGTACGCTGACTGGTCGCCAGCATTTTTATCTGGATCATGAAATGTATCTCGCCTTTGGGGAGAACCTTCCTACCTACAAACCCTCACCAAAACCGGAGTTTTATGGTGACCTGAGGGAGACACTTAAGAATGAAGAAGCAAAGATCCTCAATTGTTTAACACCTCACGGCAAATGGCATATCCATTCGACTTTTGGTGATAATTTGAGGATGCTTACTTTGTCACGTGGATGTGAGCCTTGCTGGATGAGCGAAACCGATGCCGAGGAATTGGGAATCAAAGACAACGACTGGGTAGAAGTCTACAATGATCACGGTGTTTACTGTACCCGCGCCGTCGTCAGCACACGTATACCAAAAGGGGTCTGCATCGTTTATCACGTGCCGGAGAGAACCGTTGGCATACCAAAATCCCAAGTCAGAGGAAACAAACGGGCTGGAGGACACAATAGTTTTACTCGAATTCATTTGAAGCCAAATCTGCTTGCCGGCGGTTATGGGCAATTTACCTATCATTTCAACTACTGGGGGCCGACGGCGCCCAATCGTGATACACACGTAGTGGTCAAGAAAATGGATAAAGTAATCTTTTAAACATACGCGGAAAGAAACTTATGGATGTCAGATCTCAAATATCAATGGTGTTTCATCTGGACAAGTGTATTGGTTGCCATACTTGTTCCGTCGCCTGCAAAAATATCTGGACCGACCGGAAGGGTGCAGAGTATATGTGGTGGAACAATGTCGAGACAAAACCCGGCACCGGTTATCCCGGAAAATGGGAAGATCAGGAAATTTATAAAGGCGGTTGGAAAAAAAATAGTGGTGGCAAAATCTCCCTGAAAGGTGCCGGTAAGTTACGTGGACTGCTGAATATTTTTCACAACCCCCATCTGCCTGTTATTGACGATTATTATGAGCCGTTCACCTACAAATACCTCGATTTAATTGAGGCGCCGGCAGGGGAAGACCAGCCCACAGCGCGACCGGTATCGCTCATTACCGGCAAGCCAATCGACATTAAAATGGGACCCAACTGGGACGATGATCTTAGCGGTACGCCGGATTATGCTCGCAACGATCCTAATTTGCAGGAACTTTCTCCGGCCGAGCAGGAAGCGATGTTCCAACTGGAACGGATGGCTTTCTTTTATCTACCCAGAATTTGTAATCATTGTCTTAATCCTGCCTGCGTAGCTTCCTGTCCATCGGGTGCTATCTACAAGCGGGGCGAGGATGGCGTGGTTCTCATCAATCAGGAAGTCTGTCGAGCGTGGAGAATGTGCGTCACGGCATGTCCCTACAAAAAGTCGTATTACAATTGGGAAACAGGGAAATCGGAGAAGTGCATATTATGCTACCCCAGACTGGAAGCGGGTCTTGCACCAGCCTGTATGCACTCATGTGTAGGGCGTATCCGTTATCTGGGCGTGTTATTGTACGATGCTGATAAGATAGAGAGCGCAGCGACAAAACATAACAACGATAGCAGTGCGATTGATCTGCAAATGGATATGCTCCTTGACCCATTTGATCCTGAGGTCATCCATTCAGCCAAAGAAAATGGCGTAGCCGATTCGACGATAAAAGCGGCTCAGTCTTCACCCACTTATAAGTTTGTCAAGGAATGGGGTTTAGCGGTACCGCTACATCCTGAATTCCGTACCCTTCCNATGCTGTTTTANGTGCCGCCTCTTTTGCCGGTCATGGCCTCTCTTAGTGAAGTCAACAACACCAAGCAAGAGAAAAAACTTGATTCTATCGCCAAGAGCTGGAATGACAACTGGCTTTATGATACCAGCACTGAGGAACTGTGGGGGACAATTGAGCAAGCACGATTCCCTTTAAAATATATGGCTAATATGTTCACGGCAGGGGATGAAGAAAAGATAAAAGAAATACTTAAGAAACTGATGGCGGTGAGAATACATCGCCGCAGTGTGACTGTTGGTGATATTTCCGAAGAGCGGTCGCAAGCAACATTAAAGGATGTCAGTTTGACGCCGGAAATGGCCGATGACATATTCAGCCTGACAGCCTTGGCTAAATTCGATGATCGTTTCGTGATCCCTGCCGCCCACCGCGAACAAGCCATGGAAATGATGGATTTTGTCGGGACAACCAAAGGTGCAACAGGGTTTGGAATTAAACAGGATCTCAAACGGAGCTTGTGATTAGTAATGTCATTAACAATAGAAGAGATTTGAACATGAGCGATTCATATGAACATTATCTGCAACTTGCNGGTTTATTCACCTACCCGGATGCCAACTTTGTTGGAAACGTACTTGCGACCCAGACACTTCTAGATAATAATTGTGTCCAAGCGGCTGAGCAATTAAGGCCATTTTCCCAATTAGCCGAACAAACTTCGTTGGTGGATCTAGAAGAATTGTATACACGCTCATTTGACGTTCAAGCGGTTACCACTCTTGATCTTGGTTATGTATTATTCGGTGATGATTATAAGCGTGGTGAATTGTTAGTGAAATTGAATGCCGAACACAACGAGGTTGGCGTTGATTGTGGTACTGAATTATCTGATCACCTGACGAATATATTAAAACTACTCAATGCGATGCAGAAGCCCGAATTGCGAGAGGAATTGGTGGTTAAAATCATTGCTCCGGCGCTACAGAAAATAATCAACGAATTCGATCCCGACAAGGTCGAAATGAAAGCTAAAGTTTATAAGAAAAACCACAAAACCCTGATAGATCGATCAAAGCAATATGGGACAATTTATCAAAAACCGCTTCGGGCTTTATTCACCGTAATGGAAAGAGATTTTGACATTAATGTGGATGAAAAGCCTGTTGTCACAGAACAGCAGAGCTGTTTTTTGAATTCTATCGGAACTGAAATGACGCTGGATTGTAACCAAGGGGGATGCCATGGATCTACTAAATAATTTTACGCTGATTGGGTTGCCATACGCCGCCCTGGTGCTTTTTGTAGTCGGTAGCATCTACCGCTATCAAGCTACAAAATATACCTATTCGTCACTTTCTTCACAGTTTCTTGAAGGCAAGCAATTGTTTTGGGGGTCTATGCCTTTTCACTGGGGGATCCTGGTATTGTTTCTGGGGCATTTAATCGCATTTTTGATGCCTGAGAGTCTTCTGGCTTTCAACAGNCATCCCGTAANACTCCTNATTATCGAAATCAGTGCGTTCATGTTTGCGTTGATCGTTCTTGTTGGCATCCTGACCCTTTTTATCAGGAGAATCACTAATCCACGCNTGCAGGTGGTAACGAACCGAATGGATNTCATTGTCGAGATACTACTGATCCTTGAAGTAATAATCGGCATAGTTGTAGCATTAAACTTTCGGTGGGGATCGGCCTGGTTTCCGGCGGTCATCACGCCATACCTTAACTCTTTAATGATTTTACAACCGGATATTAGTGCTGTAGCCAGTCTTCCTAGCGCAATAAAATTACACATAGTTCTAGCATTTACAATCATATTGCTATTTCCTTTTACCCGGCTCGTGCATTTTTTGGTTGTGCCTTTACACTACCTACGACGTCCATATCAACGCGTTATCTGGTCATGGGATAAAAAACAAGTTCGTAATCCTGATACTGCATGGTCAATTACCCGACCCTATGAAGGTGTACCTAATTTTCTACAAAAACTGGTTCCGTCTGAATTAGCAGAGAAATATATGCAGAAATTAAAGGGACCTTTTCGTTATTTCAAATAAACCGAACTAGAGATACACAGAGAAAACATAATATGGAATTCAAGAAACAACAAAAAGTTGATCCGGTCAATCGCAAAGCGGAAAAGCAAGATGATATTCCAGAATACTCCCCTATGGATCCACCAGATGCTTATGCTCCTCCCAGCATTGAAGAGATTCCATATGAGGCCCTGCCTAATTTCTTGCAAAACCTGATAAACGAACATAAAACAATTCAGATGGCCTTGGACGAGTTCGAAGGCGTTTTGGGACATCTGCAAGAAAGTGGGTTTAAATCCGATAAGGGGGTCGATAAAAGCTTACGGAAATTTTTCAATTTTCTTGATGATCAAATTGTCAGCCACCACCAAAAAGAAGAAAAAAATCTTTTTCCGTTGC
>JGI26240J51127_1001040_pt1 | contig 9839 bp, 6 predicted proteins | sample SaaInlV_150m_DNA_5_FD_51127 | JGI IMG/M metagenome (IMG submission 51127)
AAACTCAATAAATGTGTGCCTTTGTGGAGAACGTTTATGGGAGGATTTTTGGTGTTGGGACTGGAACGTAAATTTAATGCAGAAGCAGTAACTACTGCATAACTGCTGAATATCTTTGAAAAATCTGCTTTACGAATTGAATTTTCAACTTTAGCAACAGCAGTCAGTGCAGGATCAAACTGTGATTTTGCAGGAATCGAATTATCTTTTGCATAAAGCTGAGTTACAGAGAAGAACAGTGAGAGTGATAAGAGACTGACTGAGCAAAGTCTGTAGAGAAAAAAAGTCCTGCCTTTTGCAGGCAACAGGCAGAGTTTAACTTTCAAAATATCTCACAAAGATGATTGACTGACTGTTACACGAAGTCTCTTACAGAGAGTTTGATGTGGGGAATTATAAATAGACTATTTGCTTTTAAACTTTGATTGGACAAGACGAAAAATTTTCCCTGAAGACCTTAGGAAAACTCTCAATATAGCAAATATGCTCAGTGCAAAGCAGCAGTTATTGTGCTTTTTCTTTGCGGATCCGGCTAATGTTTGACAGGAAAACTGATCCTGGAATGATGATGAATCCTATGACCAGAACGATAAATACTATTGTCCAACTCAGTCCCATAAATGCTCCGCTTAATGATGGTTATACTATGAATTTGAGCATTAATTTTATTTTATAAATCAGCAAAAGCCAAACTTAAATTTGTGAAAGTAAGAAAAAACAATTTCAGAAGTCCACGCTAATAAAAGCTGTAAGTTATTTTCCTGCGAAAAATCCCTTTAAATATGGGTTAAGGTTTTACAACTGCTTTAACAAATGCGCTTTTAAAATTGGGATTATTCTTCCTCAATTTATCACGTAACTTTTCTGCGTCTCTTCTTGATTTAAAACCCGCAATTTGTACAGCCTGAAAACGAATTTTCTGAGTAGTACGCTGAATTTTAAAGAAAATTTCTTCCTTGAAAGCCTGATTTAAATAAGTTCTAACTCTGTTTGCAGTTTCTAATTCCGGAAAGAAACCCAGTGATACTTGGTATCCATTTTCCATTGATTTGCGAAAAGCATGACCAGCCAACGGATTATTGTTGTTAATTATCTTAACCATTCTTGCAGAATGCTCTTCACCAAAAACCTTGGTGGAAAGCACCTCCGATATTCCGGAACTTTCATTTGAAGAACGGACACGTGATTTATAACCTAAAGTTTTTAATTGAAGACGAGTTTCGTCAACGCATTCATGGGAAATACAGGAAACAACCTGTACGTAATAGCTGGTTGTTTTGGGTTTTGCTTTAGCTTTCTTTGGCTTCTTTGGTTCAGGCTTGCTGACTTTTGGTGTTGGGACAGCTTCAGCAGGAATTGCTACAACTGTTTCAGGTAAATCTGTTTCAGCAGGAGTTGCAAAAAAATAAAGTACTACAACAGTGATAACTCCCAAAAGTAAACCTGTAACACTGGAAATAATAAGCGGTTTTAGTGGAATCCCTTTCAGTGACAGACCTTTCTTTTTTTTCTGTTTATCATTTGTAGTAGCATCATCCTCACCCTCTGACTCATCTTCAAGTGCTGTATCGTAATCGTCATCATCATCCTGATCCTCTTCAGCTTCATCATCATCATCCTCCTCCTCATCAACATATCCATCTTCTTCATCGTCATCATCATCACTTTTTACTTCAGCAGTCTTTTCCTCTTCTTTTTTATCTTCTGTTGCCTCACTGTCATCGTCACCTTCGAGGTCATCGATTGTAGAAAGATCTTCGAAAAATGAATCCAATTCACTGTCACTCTCCTGCTCTCCATCATTTTCCATGAAAGAGTCGAGCTGCTCCCCAAAATCGTCACCAAAATCGTCCAGACCTTCCAGTCCGTCAACTTTTTCTTCAGCCATGTTTCACTTGCAGTTGTAATGTTTTTGGTGCATTGATTTTTCCTGTTTTAGCAAATCAGAGCTACTTCCCACTAGTATCTGTTTTATTGAGCAGATAGAAAAGGTATAAACCACGCAAAGTCAAATCTTCATGATAAATAACGTTTGACAGAATCGGTAAAACTTTTGCAGCCAAACCACCGGTGATTACAACTGTCGGTGTCGGTTGGCCTTGTTGTTCTATTTCATTTGTTATTCTTTTAATCAACGAATCTATCATTCCGCCGTAACCGTAGATTAGACCGGATTTAATACTGTCAGTCGTATTCTTTCCGATTACATTTTCCGGCATTTCAAGATTTACTTGAGACAGTTGTGCGGCTTTTGAAAACAGCACATCAGCAGAAATTAATAATCCTGGGCAAATCACACCTCCCTGAAAAACTCCTTCCGCAGTGACTACATCCAGTGTAGTTGCAGTACCACAATCAATGATGATCAGTGAAGTTTTATATTGCTGGTATGCGGCTGAGGAATTAATCAGTCTGTCCTCACCGACCATAGCCGGTGTTTCAGTATTTATTTCAATACCAAGATTCCGTTCGTGACTGACCTTGATTGGAGGTTTTCCCGTCAAATTTTCAAGCAGTATCATAAAAACTTCTGTCAGTTCAGGAACTACTGAACTAAGCACTGCGACTTGCACCTCTTGTAAACTGAAATCGCATGCGAAAAGCATACCCCGAACAAGTATTTCATATTCATCGACACTCTGATGAATACCGGTATGCAGGCGCCAACTCTGTAATATTTTTGAATCTTTGACTAAGCCAAGTACTACGTTACTGTTACCTATGTCTACGGCTATAATCATTACTCTTCCTCTCTTATTTCAAGAATGTCTCCGGAAACATGCGTCATGATCTCTCCTGTTTCTGTCCGGATCTGCAAATATCCCTCCTTCGTTAATCCTACAATAGTACCTACAGTTCCTGAGCCTTTTGTCTGTTCTTCTATGTTATTCAAACTACGTACCTTCCTGCCTTTTGCCTGCGAGCGTTTTAACCATTCATTCAGAAGTGCACTGCGGGCGTTTATTAGATAGCCAACTTCCCTGTTTGCTGTAGTATTATTACTGAATTCTGCAAAACAACATTCCAATTCACTTAAAAGCAACTGAAATACTGTTTCATTTTCAAGAGCAGGTTGATCTTCTGTTCCATTAATCACATTTGAGTTTTGATAAATTTCTGCTTCCAGAGTAGTCACAAGTTTCTGTAGTTCTTGCGGATATTCTTTGAGAAAACCTTTAGTGTTTAAGCCTATTCCGAGGATCAATACAGGAAAATTCTGTTGCGGAATTGTGATTGTTTCAAGCAAAATTCCACAGATCTTTTTCCCGTTCACCAGTACGTCATTCGGCCATTTAAGGCGGACTCCCTCTATATAGTTCTCTAGAACACGAGCGACTACAATTCCGGCCAGTAAAGCAAATACCTGCACTTCTCCAAGCGCTAAGCCTGGATGCAGGACAACCGAAAAGGTTACATTTTTGTCCGGAAGTGATACGAATTTCCTTCCGGCTCTTCCTCGTCCTGAAGTTTGCATTTCTGCAATGACAACCAATCCGTGCTCTTTAAGCAACTCACTATTGTCTTTCAAATATGTATTTGTTGAACCAACTTCGCTCAGACGTATAATTCTTTTGCCTATTGTTTCAGACATTCTGTTAACGTAAGAAGAAATTGTGAATAATTAAATTTGTAACTTTACCGGTTGCGGCATTTCTGTCAACTGAGACCACAGCTCTAACTTCGGCTTTCACGTTATCTATTTCAGTCATGAGCAAGATTTCATACCAGAAACTGTAAGGAATGAAAAAATCACGGGATCTGTCGTATTGAGTAATATTGCTTAGCTTATTTTTTATATCTTCACTTGTCAATTTAGAACGTGGTTGTTTTGTAAGTTCTGCCGCAATTTCTTCTCTTTTTTCAAAATAATCCTGTGCATAAATATCATCGTAGCTTTTTGCTGAGTAGTTTATAAAATATGCTGTGTTTTGATCAAATTGTTCAAGGAACTGCTCAATTTCTTCAAAAGTCGCCAAGTTGACATTTATACGTGGTTTAATTTTAGAAAAATCTGCCTGAGTTTCATACTTGTTACCTACAGGAAAGGTGGTGAATCCCTTTTTCCATTGATCGAGCGGAATCCGTTTACCTTTAACCCCGCTGATTAGTTGGACTTCACTCAACTTGTCGAGGAAACCGTTTTTTATTTCAAAATACGGATCTGCTGAAATATACGAATTTTTCTCCGCACCTATTGTACCGTAGATGGATGAATCATAAATTTCCTCATCTTTATCCAGCCAATCGAAAATTGCCGCATAAATTGGCAGGATATCATTGGTATTTAATTGAATATTATATGATGGAACACTGCTTCCAGGCTGATATGTAGTTGCGCTATTCCACTTTTTGAGAATGTTAATGAATTGATTTGCCAGCCGGACGTCCGCTTTAGTCTCTGGATTAACTGTTCTAAACGGTGGCGTTTGTATCCGGTTCAGGTTATAAAGATGATCAATAGGTCGGATGACCGGTGTATAAAAAGAAACTTCCGGAAAATCTGCAATTACTCCTGCAGGCAAGCCAACGGGTTGGGGTGGATTCAAAAAAGATATCTCATTGCTTGTAGCACCCAGTCTTAATAAATCCTTTAAATATACTGTGAAAAATTTTACCTCATCCTGTCCTTTTAAACCTTCTAAAACTGCCTTGAACATGGATTTAACGGCATTTCTAGCTTTGAATGAAGCTTGGTAATTATGAATTCCCCGAGTTTCAAGTTTGGTTTCAAAAGAAAACTCTGTCATGAAAACCGCAAGCAGAGCCAAAATAACCAGAGTAATCAGTAAGGCAATTCCACGTTGTGAAGTTGTCTTTGAGGAAGAAGGTGGGGACACAGGGAGGTGAGACATGACTAATGCTTTGAAGACAGGCTTTTACATTTCAACCTGCCGATCAAAGTTTACAGCAGCAAATGTCTTAAAAAAGGCAAGAGGATGTCGGGAAACGATATTTTGTTTCCCGGCAGACACTACCTCACATATTTTTTATAACAACCTCAGTCTACATGGCGTAAAGCAAAACAAACTCAAAATGCCAGTATCATGATCATGAGCAACCGCTGGTAGCACCGCAGGAGGCACACTTGAGACATGAACCATTACGTACCATAGTGAACTGCTGGCAGGTGTGGCATGACTCACCTTCATAACCTTTCATCCGTGCTTCCTGAACAAGGCTGGTTGTGGAGCGTTCCTGTGCTTCCCAACTTTCGCTGGAAGAATTTGCAGCAAAATCTGTATTGCCCGCAAAATCCGCCTGTGCCTGTTCTGTTTCCGGTGCTGAATTTTTCAAGAGTGCAAAATCAACTCCTTTAAAATCTTTGTCCTCCTGTTCCAGAAAGGCCTGGCTTTCTTCAGTGCTGAGAGTTCTTTCTGAAACCACCTGTTCATTGTCAAACTCAGGTTCAGACTCATTCTGGGTATGTACAGCACTTGCCTGCAACTCATCTGAATTGACATGTGACAAATCGTTACGACCCAGATAAGAAATTGCCAGTTCACGGAAAACGTAATCAATGATGGAAGTACTCATTTTGATATTATCATTTCCGGCAACCATCCCGTTTGGTTCAAAACGGGTAAAAATAAAGGCTTCCACAAATTCTTCCAGCGGCACACCATGCTGCAGTCCTAGTGAAATGGCAATCGCAAAACTGTTCATCAAACTTCTGAACGCCGCACCTTCTTTGTGCATATCGAGAAAAATTTCACCTATTGTACCGTCCTCATACTCACCGGTACGCAGGTAGAGCTTGTGTCCTCCAATCACCGCTTTTTGTGTGTAGCCGTTACGGCGGTGCGGTAATTTTCTGCGTTTGGCGATGTAGCGGTGAATAATTTTTTCCGCAATCCTGATTTGCGCCGGTTGTACAGCTGCGATACTTTCCTCTGCCTCGTCTTCGTCCCACAAATCTTCTTCTACACTGACGTTAAGCGGTTGACTGAGTTTTGAACCATCCCGGTAAAGTGCGTTGCATTTTAAACCATTGTGCCAGGAAGTGGAAAATGCCTGCTTAATATCAGTCACATTAGCATCGCCCGGCATGTTGATGGTTTTAGATATCGAACCGGAAATAAAAGGCTGCGCAGCCGCCATCATCCGGATGTGTGCATCAGCTGCAATGAAGCGCTTACCATTGCGTCCGCACTTGTTTGCACAGTCGAAAACACTGTAATGTTCCTGTTTGAGATGCGGAGCGTTTTCACTGGTCATAGTTCCGCAAATATAATCATTGGCTGCTTCTATTTCCTTGCCGGTGAATCCGAGATGCTTGAGGATGCTGAAATCAAAATCTCCAAGCTGCTCATCAGTCAAACCCAGTGTTTCCTTGCAGAATGATTCTCCAAGTGTATAGAGGTTGAAAACAAAACTGATATCAAATGCGGTTGCTAACTGTTCTTCTATGCGCTTGAGTACTTCATCCGTAAAACCTTTGCTGCGCANNACATTTGCATTGATGCAGGGNCTTCCTTCTAAACGTGCATANCCCTTGATATAATGCACAATATCAGCAACTTCTGGGTCTGTATANCCAAGTTTCTTTAANGCTAATGGGATGGAATTATTAATGATTTTGAAATAACCACCGCCGGCCAGTTTTTTGAATTTAACCAGCGCAAAGTCCGGCTCAATTCCGGTTGTATCGCAATCCATTAACAGACCGATGGTTCCGGTGGGTGCAATCACAGTGACCTGTGCATTACGGAAACCGTGTTTTTCTCCGAGTTTCAAAGCCTGATTTGCATCTTGTTGAGCTGCTTTGAGTAATTCAGGAGGACAATGTTGACTGTCGATTCCGATAGGTTTGATGGTCAAACCTTCATATTCACTGTCCGGAGCACGAAAAGCGGCACGCCGGTGATTACGGAGTACCCGCAGCATATTCTCTTTGTTTCTCTCATAACCGGCAAATGTGCCTAACTCTTTTGCCATTTCCGAGGAAGTTGAGTAAGAAGTCATATGCATGATGGAAGTCACTGCACCGCAAATAGCAAGGGCTTCCGGAGAATCATAAGGAATTCCGTTAACCATTAAATACGTTCCCAAATTTGCATAACCTAATCCGAGTGTTCGGAAATCATAGGAAAGCTTGGCAATGTTCTTACTTGGAAACTGCGCCATCAGCACACTTATTTCTAANACAATTGTCCAAATCCTTGAACCGTGCCTTAATTTTACAATATCAAGTTCACCGGTTTTAGGATCACGGAAACGCATCAAATTCAGGGAAGCCAAGTTGCACGCAGTGTCGTCCAAAAACATGTATTCACTGCAGGGATTTGATGCCCGAATCGGTCCATCAGCGGGGCAGGTGTGCCATTCATTGATTGTTGTATCAAACTGAATCCCCGGATCTGCTGAGGCCCAGGCCGCATAGCAATCTCTTCCCAGAGTTCAGTTGCCTTGAGTGTCTTGCACGGAACAGGTTTTCTACCTTCCTTTTTGGCTTTTACTTTTTCAACACGCCAGAAAAGACTCCAGTCTTTGTCCTGCTCAACTGCTTCCATGAAGTCATTACTAAGACGGATTGAATTGTTGGCATTTTGTCCTGCAACAGTTTGATATGCTTCAGAATTCCAGTCAGTATCGTATTCTTCAAACAAAACATCTGTGTAACCTTGCTGTGCCAAATGGATGATACGGTGAACATAGCTGAAAGGCATTTGTGCCAGTCGGGCTTTTTTGGCGACTTTACGCAGGTCTTTATTCAACTTGAGGTCAAACTTTTCAGCTTCAACTCCCCAGCTGTGAATCGCAGTGAATAGTTCGTTAATCAGTTCTTTAATCGTTTTAGAACCTGCCACCAGGGCTGCGACTTTTTGCTCTTCATGAACTTTCCAGTTAACAAATTTTTCAATATCGGGATGATCGGCATCAATACAGATCATCTTTGCCGCTCGGCGAGTAGTTCCACCGGACTTGATCGCGCCGGCTGCAGAATCACCAATTTTGAGAAATGACATCAGTCCTGAAGATACACCTCCTCCAGACAGTGGTTCCATATCTCCGCGTAAATCAGAAAAGTTGGAGCCTGTTCCTGAGCCGTATTTGAAAAGACGGGCCTCACGTGTCCACAAATCCATGATGCCGCCTTCACGTACTAAATCGTCTTTGACTGACTGAATAAAGCACGCATGAGGCTGTGGACGTGTATAGGCGTCTTTGGAAGGGATGACTTCTTCGGTTTTTTGGTCAACGTGATAATGTCCCTGTGCAGGACCGTTAAGTCCGTACGCCCAGTTTAGTCCAGTATTGAACCATTGAGGAGAGTTTGGCGCTGCCATTTGGTTGGCCAGCATGTGGCATAATTCATCATAAAATGCGCGGGCGTCTTCTTCTGTATCAAAATAGTTGTTCTTATAACCCCAATACGTCCAGCAACCGACAAGCCGGTGAAAAACCTCACGTGCGTCAGTTTCCGAAGTGGTGGAATCATCTCCGGAAGTTTTTGCTTCTGCGGCTTCCTGTTCCTGCTTTGCCTGATCATGTAGAGAAGGTTGCAGCCATGCGGGGATTCCTCTTTCTTTGGCTACTTTGAGATGTTTGGGAATTCCGGCTTTGCGGAAATATTTCTGGGCCATGATGTCAGTTGCTACCTGAGACCAATCTGTTGGAACAGAAACTTTTTCCCACTCTGAGACTACTGAGCCGTCAGGATTGCGGATGATGGAACTGCGGTTTTCAAATTCCATCGACTGATATGGACTCTCACCTTCCATGGTGAAGAGGCGTTTAATTTTCATGTATGCCTTTTAGTGTTTTGTATTATAAAATAAAAATGAAGTTTAGCCAATCCATGGTTTCCTTCACTGATTAAAGTATACTTAAACGCGTAAAACTTAAAGGCCGGATTCTTAAATTTAATCCAGTATTCTACATGCAATAATCATGAAAATATTGCATAAATTGCCGTCCTTTGGAAAAATCAATCCTGGACTGCGCAAAAAAGCTTGTAACTTAAGTATTTTAGCTTCACATATTATCAATAAATCACATGCTCATGTGCTCTATTGATATAAATATAAATCGTTATATCAGTGAGATAACATCTCTTTTGGAACCGTACAGTAGAGAATATTTGTGCTATGCAAGAACTTCAGCCATAATGCATACACTGACAAAATCTCTAACTTGATCTGGGTTTGATAATGTAGTTCAACTGGCTCATAAAATCAACAAAAAAGTTCTCCTGTTAAATCAAAGATCAACAATTAGTTTACTGATATTTAAAGTAAAAAAAAATGAAATTAGCACACAAAAAGCCAAAAAAAAATAGTCCTGTGCCTGCCGTCTATCTTCATATTCCTTTTTGCAGGCATATTTGTCCTTTTTGTTCCTTTGCTGTTAGACGCGACAGAGCGGAATTGCATGAAAAATATATCCTTGGAATGCTTGATGAAATAACTCGACGTGCAGCATGGTTGGAGGAAAAAAAGCAGATTGATCGTGGCGCAAAACTATCCGGACAGAAAATGCTTGAGTCAATATATTTTGGTGGAGGTACACCATCCAGTCTCAGGATTCCGGAAATTGAGCTGTTACTGAGTCAAGTCAGGAATTGTTTCCCCTGCTCTGATCAACTAGAAATTTCCTTTGAAATGAATCCTGAAGATGTGAACCCGGATTATCTGAGTGGTCTTGCGGAAATAGGCGTAAACCGGCTTAGTCTGGGAGGTCAAAGTTTCCAGGCAGCAACTTTAAAGAAGTTGGGCCGGTTCCATTCCGGCTTAGAATTACGGCAAGCGCTCAAGGCGATTGCTGATTCAGCAATTGATAATTGGAACCTTGATCTAATGTTCGGTATTCCGGAACAAAGTATTTCGATGTTCAGAAAA
>JGI26240J51127_1001060_pt1 | contig 9731 bp, 8 predicted proteins | sample SaaInlV_150m_DNA_5_FD_51127 | JGI IMG/M metagenome (IMG submission 51127)
CCAGAATCTGCCACGTGGCGAGATCCTCATGGACATCGCCTACCGCAGGGCCAGAGGGCTCGTGGATCAGTGGTTCATGCTCCGGGCCGGGGACGCCATCGGCTTCGAGGACATGCCACCGGAGATCCAGGGTCGACCCGACGAGGTGATCGGCGTAATCGTCGTCGACCAGTTCGTCGAGGCGGCCTGTCGGGCTGTCGGGGTTGACTGCAATGACCTGGACAACGAACAGGGTCAGGAACTGGTCGGGACGATCCTCGAGTGCATCACCCAGGGTGTCTCCATAGGTCTCGGGGCCATACCCGACAAGAACGACAGCGAGATCGAGGAATCCAGATGAAGGTGTTCTACAACGAGGCGTACATTGCTCCGGCTCATGTCCTGGACACCACCCGAAAGAGCGGTGAGATCGCCACGGCAATGGGCGAGGGCCGAGCGCCCGGCTGCGAGATGGTCGACCCGGTCGACTTTGTTGGCCTGGCTGAGGAGCTGATCGAAGAGACCCATGCCCCGGCCTGCGTCGAGGCGCTCCGCACCGGTGAACCCTCCGGCCTGGCGGGGAGCCAGGGGTTCANCTGGGACGCAGGTATCTGGGACATGGCCGTCAACTCAACGGCTGGGGTACTGGCGGCCGTCGACGAGGCGCTCGCCACCGGAGGGTCGAGCGGCAGCCTGTCATCTGGCCTCCACCACGCCAGGCGAGCCGGGGGAGCTGGATTCTGCACGGTGAACGGCCTTGCGATTGCCGCAACCCGCGCCACCGAGCTGCTCACGGGCCGGGCCACCATTTTGGACCTCGACGCCCACTGTGGTGGCGGTACCCATGAGCTGATCGGTGGGAACGAACGCATCCTGCACATCGACCTCAGCACCAGCTCATTCGACTGTTACTCGCCGAGCGGCGACAACGAACTCGCCGTGCTGCACGGGCCGAGCGATGTCGAGTACCTGGAACATGTAACCGGGTGTCTCGGGCGCATTCCAGACGACACCGGTCTGGTCATATACAACGCCGGTATGGATCCGCACCCCGGTGTGTCTGCGGGCTGCCTCAAGCAGCGCGAACGCCTGGTCGCCGCCTGGTGTGCCCGCTACGGCGTGCCTGTGGCGTTCGTGCTGGCCGGCGGTTACACGTGGTCGATAACCATGGACGAACTCGTCAACCTTCACCTTCACACGGTGAGGGCCTTCGCTGGCCGGTCCAGCCTGGCAGCCCGCGAACCCTCTGTCACAGGCCATCAGTAGTTTCAGCCCAGTCCTCAACAGCGTTCTCAACTTCCCCCCGATTGAAAGGCAACGACATGAACACCTCAACTGTTTTCTCCCAGAGCCAGCCCGACACGGATGGCGGGTTCGACAGCACGCGCATGGCCTACCTGGGTGGTGCGAGCATCGCCATGGAGCGCATGGAGTGTGAGGCACCCCTCGATGCTGAGGCCCTTGCCGCCATCGTGGCATCAGACATCGTCGTGGTGCCTGGCTGCTACGACCACGTAGAGCGTGTGCTGGGTGCCCTAGAGGTGCCGTACACGACTGTGGTCCCAGGGTCCCTAACAGAGGTTGACCTGCGGCCAGAGCAACTCCTGGTGGTCAACTGCCCGGGGGGTTTGACACCAGCTGAAATCATCAAGGTCCGTGACTTCGTGGCTGCCGGCGGCAACCTGTTTACGACAGACTGGGCCCTCCAGAACGTGATCGAGCCGGCGTTCCCCGGCTATGTCGAGTACAACGACAACCCGACTGGCGACGACGTGGTCGGTATCGAGGTCGTCGACGCGGACAGCCCATATCTCAAGGGTGTCCTCGACGGCGAGGATGACCCGCAGTGGTGGCTCGAAGGATCGTCGTATCCCATCCGGGTCCTCGACTCAGAGCGGGTAAGGGTGCTCATCAGGTCGGGCGAACTGGGCGAGAAGTACGGCGAGTGTGCCGTAGCCGTGGTGTTCGAGTTCGGCAGGGGAGAGGTCTTCCACATGATCTCGCACTACTACCTGCAGCGCACCGAACTGCGCAGCGAACGCCACAACATGTCGGCAGCCGACTACGCCGACGAGAAGGGCGTGATGTTCTCAGCGGCCATGTCGGAGACTCTCAACGACGTGTCCCTGGGTGAGGTTGAGGCAGCGGCCACCTCGGCCCGGTTGTTCGCCAACATCATCGCAACCAAGAAGCAGCGCCAGTCAGATTCTTGAGGGCATGCGTACCTGACGGTTCTGAGAGCGCACTTGCCGGGCGCCGTCGGGCCGGCTCCCATAGTGTCCGGTCATGGGCCTGCTGATACCCGAGGACATTCCCCTCGACCGGTTGCCGGCGTCTGAACGCCGGGTCGTGAGGGCATTCCAGTCGACGCTGAAGGACAGTTGGCTGATAATTCCCCGCCTCGACCTGGTCAACGAGCGGCGCTCCTTCGAGGTCGACGTGCTGTTGATCAACGACCTTCAGGGAATCGTGGCGATTGAGGTGAAGGGAGGGCCGCTCGAAGTCCGCAAGGGAGAGTGGTACAGGCAGGACCAAATCGTCAACCCGTCGCCTCCCAGACAGGCCCAGGACGCTGCCTACGAACTCCGGAACCAACTACGCAGCCACTCCCCGTTACTCAGGCGCCTACATGTTCAACCCGCGGTTGCGCTGCCTGACCTGCGTGATCTCGAGGATCTGTCCGATCGCCTCCCACCGGGCGTGACCCCATCACAACTCCTGTTCGCCGGCGACCTGACCGACGCGAGGGGTCGGATGGAGGACCGNCTCTGGGAACTGATGGNNACCAACGTCAACAATCGGCCCCTCGCCTCCGACCAGGTCGAGGCCATCGTCGGCTTTCTGAGGCCGGACCTGGAGTTCCGGTGGGATCCACAGGCCCAGGCCCGGCATGCCCGGGCGGCCCTGCACCGGATTACCGCCGAGCAGACGAGGGCGTTGGCGACACTGGACCTCAACCGCCGTGTGGTCGTGTCTGGTCCCGCCGGTAGTGGCAAGACGCGCCTGGCGACCGCCTGGGCCGAACGGGCTTTGAGCCGAGGTGAACGCACCCTGCTCACCTGCTTCAACGAGCCGATGGCCGAGGCGTTGAGAGGAGCTGTTCCCGAACACGACCTCTTGACGGTTGGGCCCGTTCAGCGAACCCTCATGACCCTGGAGGGATTGCCAGATCTGNAAGTGCCTGATGGCGCCGGTAATGAATGGTGGAACTCGGTGCCGTTCGCCCACGTTCTCGACCACGTTGATGACGTCGTGGTGCGGTTCGACACGATCGTCGTNGACGAGGCACAGGACTTCGCCCCAAGGTGGCTCGAAGTACTCGAGTGCCTTCTCTACGACGAGGGCCCTGGTCGGATCCTTATGGTCACCGATCCCCATCAGGGTGTATACGACCGAGGATTCCAGCTTCCGAGCGCCGGCCCGGATCTGGTCAGGGCGGAGCTAACGATGAACTGTCGCAACACGCACCAGATCGCCAACCTCCTTCGACAACTGGGGGGTGCACCGGCCGCCCCGGGAGCACCCGAGGGCGAGCCGGTCAGACTGGCCCGGTGTTCATCTTCCGATGATGCCGTTGACGAGGTAGGCCTGTTGCTGGAGGAGCTGGTGGTGTCTTCACGGATCGATCCCGCCAACATTCTCGTGGTGACCGGTCACACGTCACTCAGGGACCGGATCCGTGGCGAGTCGCCCGGAGGGTTTGCCTGTTCGCCGTGGGAGGACCGCCACGGAGGAGACATCGTCTGCGAGACCATTCACCGCATGAAGGGACTCGAGCGCGACGCTGTGATCCTGGTTACCGAAGATGACGACCTGGGCGACCACCTGCTCTACGTGGGCATGAGCAGGGCGATCTCAAGGCTGGTCGTGGTAGGACCGCCCGCCCTCACAACTCGGTTGCAGGCACTGGTGCGGCTGAACCCTGGAGGGGGGCCTAGGCATGGTTACTGAGCCGGTAGGGGGTTGATCGGTGGGAATGTTGGATCAATTGTGCCCATGCGGCATGCCGTTGTGGGAAGAGGACGAGCACTGCATGGAATGCGGCCAGGCAGTGGAACACCCGCCGGGCTGTCCTGAATGTGGTGAGAGGCTTCAGGATTCCGACACATGCAAGATTTGTCGCTGGGAATCGTCGTGACGGTCTCTTACAACCCGGAGGTCTGCCTCTCGCAGGCCTATCAGGATTCGCTACGGGAGTTGGATCCGGCGGGTCAGCAGCGATGTGCCGACTCTCTGGTGTTCTTCCTGCGCGACCCGGGTCACCCCGGGCTCAGGTTTGGCCGACTCCAGGGAACTTCGTCACAACGGCTCTACAAGATAAGAGCTGCCGACGACATCCGGATAATCATGGCCAAAGAGGGCGACGTGTTTGTTCTGCTCCTAGCCGGCTCCAGGGAGGACATCTACGAGCGCGCCCGGCGCGCCAGGTTCGTCATTGACCTAGCTGGTGAGATGCTCAGGTTTGTTGAGCCGCAGGTCAGGCTGGCCGACGAGGCGAGCGGGGCTACAACTCTGGCCGGTGAGGGCAGACGCACAGTCCCCACCGCACGGTCGGCGGTACTCAATCACTGGACCGATACCGAGTTGGTCGAAGCTGGGTTCGACACGGTGGAAATAGTCACGATCCGGTCCTTGGAATCGTTCGACGCCGCACTCGACTTGTTTGATGCCGACTGGGACGAGGAGACCATTGACCTGATCTTTGAGCTTGCCGAGATCACCCCTGAGGAGTGGCGCACACTGGACCTGTTCGGGGATCGCGGGGAGTTGCGGCTTCGTCAAGCGATCGCCGAGTTCGGATCACTCCACGGGATCAGTCGCCTGTTCTCCCCGGAGGAGGTCGAGAAGATCGCCACCCAGCCGATTGAGGACTGGATGATTTTCCTTCACCCGGACCAACGGGCTGCCACAACCAGCCGTTATGACGGCCCGGCAAGGGTGAGGGGTTCAGCAGGTACCGGCAAGACCGTGGTCGGCCTCCACTGGGCGGCAGAACGCGCCCGTCGGTCATGTGAGGAAGCGGAGCAGTTGCCAATACTTTTCACTACCTATGTCAAGACACTGCCACCCGTGTTCGCCAACCTCTACGACCGCATGCCGGATTCCGTACCTGATGCTGTCGAGTTCGTGAATGTAGACAAGTTGGCTAGCAGGATTTGCAGGGAGGATGGTGCCCGACCACAGACAATCCCCCCCCAGATCGGCGAGGCATCGAGGAAGGCGTTCGATGCTGTTGTGCGGGTGGGGACGCCGCTTGCGGACGACGGGATTAGTCGTTCCTACCTTGAGGAAGAGGTCCGGAACGTCATCAAGGGGCGTGGCCTGCGGAAAATCGAGGACTATTTTGGGATTCGTCGAACCGGACGCGGCACACGGTTTGACAAGGCCCGAAGGCGTCAAGCTTGGGCTTACATGGTGGCATGGGACAAGGAAATGAAGACCTTAGGTACCGTTGACTTTCCCGACATCATCGTTCTAGCCGTCGAACACGCAAGCCGCCGAGATCAGGCCACCTACAGGTCGGCGGTCATTGACGAGGCTCAGGATCTCACCCTCATGGGCCTCCGATTGATACGGACACTCGTGAACGGTCCGACCGGTGTCGACCGACCCGATGGCCTGTTGATTGTCGGTGACGGTGCCCAGCGCGTGTATCCCGGCGCGTTCACACTCAGACAGGCGGGCGTTGAGGTTCGTGGGCGCACCACGGTGCTGCGGCGCAACTATCGCAACACGGCCCAAATTCTTGGGGCGGCGATGGCTGTTGCCGGTCGGGAGCCTGTTGTTGGCATGGATGACGACGAGTTCCAGCGCCTGGAGGAGGTCGGTGAGGTCAATCGCGAGGGCCTTCGACCCCTGCTCGTTGACTGTGGTGACGACGAGCGTGAGACCCAGTTCGTTGTTGATCGGATTAATGGGATCGTCTCTTCCGGGATGGCTGGACTCGGCGATATCGGAATCTTCGTACCGTTCAACGCGACGGTCAGATCAACCATTAAGAAACTTGGCGCCCATGACATCGCTGCCACGACTTTGGACAACTACGAGGGCGTCACCACACCCGAAGTCAAGGTCGGGACCTACTTCAGGGCCAAGGGTCTGGAGTTCAAGGTGGTTTTCCTGCCCAAGGCGAAGCGCGGCGTCATCCCCCGGGAACAGCGGACCAATCAGGACGACGACGAGTACCGCGACCAGCGCGAACTGGCACTCACCCAGTTCTTCGTAGCCATGACCCGAGCCCGAGACCACCTGATAGTTAGTTTCGGTGGCGATCCGTCACCGGCTGTTCTCCAGGCGATTGACGAGTTTGAGGTGCTTGACCCGGACGACCTCTGACCCGCTGTTATCTTGATTGGTGAATCATCCAGAGGATCTGAGGGGCCTGGCCCGTTGACGATCCGCCAACCGACCGGAGACGGCACGGTGGCAACGCCAGGTTCGATGAGGAGGCACCATGCCGAAGCTCAACCCCAANGTCTGCCCGCGCTGCGGGTCGTCNNACACCGGAGCCACATTNGGCTTCAACCCCGTGCGGATCAACGCCGACGAGACGCTCGTCCACGACGTGCTCTTTCGCTGTGCCGACTGCGACAGGCAGTATCAGGCCATCGGCTACTCGATGATCGCCTCACGCAACGGCAAGAACTCCCCGGAGGGGTTCGCAGCTCTGGCAGCAGCGATCGACGCCGCCGAGAGCCTCAGGCTCGCCCCCGTTGACGACGAGGAGGACGCAGCCTGACCTGAGAGAAGGTCTCCGACTGCTCAGAATGAAGCCCGGTCTGGCGCACATGTCGCTGCGGGGGGAATCCAACGCAGGCCATCACCTACGCTCCCCATCCGGGCGTAATCAGGGGGAGTGGGTTGAAGCTCGTGAGCTGGCTGCTGTTGTGTCTGGTGGTTGTCGCCTGTTCCGATCCAGGCAGAGAGACTGCCACCACGATTCCGGCGTCGTCTGTTCCGACCACCGAGGTGTTGGCCACGCCCGCCGTTCCCCCCACGGTGGTTCCCTCTCAAGCATCGACCACCCCTGACACGACCGCGACCACGACTTCGGCACCCGTCGAGACCAACTCGCCCATCGCCGCCGTGGGGCCTGACCTCGGACCTGACTGGGCCACCGATCTCTTGTCCCTGCTCGCCGTCATCGACAACCCAGCACCGGTTCCATACGACCGCGACGACTGGGGATCTGGCTGGTCCGACGAGGACGGTGACTGTCTCAGTACCCGTCACGAAGTTCTGATGCACGAGGCCGCCGAGTCGGTGTTCCTGCGCGACGACGGTTGCCTCGTCACAGGTGGGACATGGCTGGCCGAGTTCACGGGCACGGTCGTCTCAGACCCCAGAGACCTCGACATCGACCACTTTGTGCCACTCGCCAACGCCCACCGGTCAGGCGCCTGGGAGTGGTCCGCCGAAACGAAACGCTCCTATTACAACGACCTCACGGATCCCCGCCACCTCATAGCTGTCACATCCTCAGCGAACCGTTCGAAGGGATCGCAGGGCCCCGACGAATGGAAACCGCCGGACGAGACCTACTGGTGTACCTACGCCGACACCTGGGTGGACATAAAGGTCCGCTGGGAACTGAGCGTGACCAGCGACGAGCTTGATGCACTGCAGTCGATGCTGGCGGCCTGTGACGGCCCGCCGGTCCCCGAGGACCTCCCGCCGGCAAGGGTCGTACTCGTGGCGACCACAGCGGTTCCGACGGACACGATTTCATCAGGCGCTAGTAGGGGGAATCCGGGCAACTCCAGGGACTGCGGCGACTTCGACTCCTATCCCGAGGCGAAGCAATGGTTCGACACCTACTTCGCTGACTACGGAGATGTCGCCCATCTCGACAGCAACGACGACGGCGAGCCCTGCGAGTCGCTGCCAGGTGGCCCCTGACCGGTGGTTTCCACAACGCGACGACCGACTGTCACAGGTGGCGATGATGATTCCCTCATGGGCATCTACGCAGGACTCGGCATTTCGACCGTCACCGTTCACGACTACGGCTACCCGGCACGCCTGCGCGAACGCCTCGGCAACAAGGCACCTGCGCTACTCCACGTAGCCGGCCAATCGGCACTCCTCTCTGAACCAGGTGTCGGCGTTGTCGGAAGCAGGGGAGTCGATCAGAACGGCGCACAGATAGCTACAGCCGTCGCTGAACGGGCAACATCGCTCGGGTTCCTGGTTGTCTCCGGCGGAGCACGAGGCGTTGATCTGCTGGCCATGAACGCCGCATACCAGGTGGGTGGTCGGGTCGTCGGAATCCTCGCCGACTCGCTCACCCGAACCGTCTCCAGGGCTGAGACCAGAAAGGCCCTGCTAGATGGCGACGCCGTGCTGGCAACCCCCTACGGGCCCGAGGCGCCGTTCAGCGTCGGCACAGCCATGGGCCGCAACAAGATGATCTATGCGCTCTCAACCCTGACCGTGGTCGTCGCATCAGATCACGAAACCGGCGGCACCTGGGCCGGTGCTGTCGAGGCACTGCGTGGAGGCTTCGGCCGGGTCGCCGTGTGGCGCGGGGCAGGGGAGGGCCCCGGCAACGCACACCTGGTGCGACGTGGAGCGACACCGTTCGAAAACATCGACCAGCTGGATCTGATTCTGGCCGATCCGGACGAACCCGTGGTGGCCCCACCCGAGCCATCCCAGGAGACCCTGTTTACTGGTTAGTAGGCGCGAATAGGGGATCAGCCAACACGGACCGGCCACCCAATAATCTGGCCACAGGAGTGAGGACGGTTTCGATAGTCGAGCGCCCACATTCAGCTGGGAGCGACTATGGCACTGACTGCAGGACAGGTACTGGAGACCCTCTGCTCACTAGACCTGCTCAATGTCAGCGACCCCAGTTCGGCTGTCTGCGAACCGGCCAGCTACGAGCTCTGCCGGATCGACTGGAACTTCGCTGAGGCCGCCAGAGACGACGCCCAATGGCAAGAAGTAGAGGCCGAGATGGATCGCCGTGCCTGCGGAGAACCTTCTAACAGTGCTGTTGACCCACCCCGTTACAGTGCATGGCATCTGCCCGTCCACTTCTACGGCAGCGACCACGGCATCTACATACACGAGTACTGGATCCTTGCTCAAGCTGCCAACATCCGAGCCCGCCTCGATCCGGACCGGCAACGCCACCCGGAAGGTGCTACGAGGTTCGATTCAGGCAGCCCTGATAACCGTCTACCTCCACGAGGTCTTTCACCACAAGACCGAGAGCTTTGCCATAAGGCTTGAGATTGCCGACAGGCGCCCCCGCTACGTGCCCTACCACGAGCGTGTCTACGCACCCCTGGCAGGTTCAAACGGACAACTCGAGGAGGCCCTGGCCTGCGCCGAGACGATCCGACGCCTCAACGAAAGCACATACAAGAGTGGTCTTCCGCCCGATGTTCTGGAAGCGACCATGGCGGACCTCTGGGACGACATCCCCCGACAGCGGGCTGGCTACAACCGGGGATGCATCCTGTCGCCCGACGGCCCCTACGAGAGGGCCAGGAACCGGCTCAGCTCACAGATCGACGAAGGGGTCATGTGGCCTGAAGGCAACGACGATGACTGGTCGTTGTCACCGCACTCCTTTCGGGGCCTTGTCGACTGCAGGACCATCACGCACGTGGTCGTTCCCCAGGGAACTCAACCGGTCATTCCCTGGTTTGAGGCACCCACCCCTCAGACCTTTCCGACGCCCGGCATGGACCGGATGTCGGTTCTCAAGAGGTTGAAAGCCAGCGTGCAGTCGGGTGGCA
>JGI26240J51127_1001072_pt1 | contig 9649 bp, 9 predicted proteins | sample SaaInlV_150m_DNA_5_FD_51127 | JGI IMG/M metagenome (IMG submission 51127)
CCTGAAAAACGTTTTTCGATTCTCATATCTTCTACGATTACAGGCGTGCTTGAGTGCAGCGTATAACCTGCCTGTGAATCTGGCCCTATACCGACAGTAGCATGACCAACAAGCCCTTCTTTCCAACCAAAACCTGCCCGTAGCAGCATGTCTCTGCCGCCAGGAAGTAGTTCGAGAACTTTACAGTATTCATTATCTAATACATTCGCAATCGACTTCATAGCTTCGTCCATAAAGGTTGTCAGGTCTTTGCATAAAAGGGCTTTATGCCCCAGACTGGCTATGATTTCCTGCTGGCAAGCACGTACTTTTAATGAGTCCTCCAACTGCTTACGCTCCGTGATATCCTGGATAATGCCAAGCGATCTTATTGGATTATCATTCTCGTCGTATTCCGTTTCACATTTTTCATTTACATACTTAATCGTCCCGTCTTTCAATAGCAGGCGGTGAACAATATCATAAGGTGTTTTATTCTTTAATGAATAATGATAGGCACTGTCCACAAATTCTTTATCCTCAGGATGAACCATATCTAGAAATCCTTTATATGAAGCCTTAAATTCCTGAGGCTTTAAATTGAAAATACGATATATCTCATCAGACCAATATAGGGTATTTGAAACCTGATTTAATTCCCAATGCCCCAAAGACGCAATCCCTTCAGCTTGCTTCAACCTTTCTTCACTCTCACACAGAGATACCTCCACCCGCTTGCGCCTATCCACTTCATTCCCTAAATCCAATATCTTACTTTCGAGTTTTTCTAACAGACGGTTACTATACCCTGCAAAATATTCTTTGTCTTCTTTTAGGGAAGAGGCCAGAGTTCCAGAGACCCTATTTGCAGACTCTTTTATAGTCGCCTCCAGAACCTTCAGTAAGCTATCCAAGTCTAATGGTTTGATGATAAACTTTTCTACGCCCAGACTCAGGGCAAACTCCTCATCCTTTTTACTTATATATGATGCAGTGTAGAATACAAAAGGAATCATTCTTAACTTGGTATTGGTTTTACACTTCCTGCAGAACTCAAAGCCGTCCATTTCTGGCATTAAGATATCAGATATGATGAGATCAACCAGATCATTTTTCAACTCTTCAAGTGCTTCAATTCCATTTCGTGCAGTTACGACTTCATGTCCTTTTGCTTCCAGAAACCGTTCAAGAATCTTACACACTTTTGTTTCATCATCTACAACAAGTATCTTACTCATGTGCGACTCTCCTCATTTGGGATTTATGATTGTCGGTAGTCACTTGTTATTATTATGCTGCATATTCAACTGTTTTGAAGTAAGTATTAAGCGTTGTGTATAGCACGCATTGTTCACTCTAAAAGCACTTCCTATTTATTAGTGGTCACTAACCACCACTTTATTCTAGATTATTCTGTCACAAATTCAAAGAATAAACAAATGCCCTTTTAAGCATTCCAACCTTCGTTTTTGCATAATTACGCATTATATGGGCAAATCTATTATAAGAAAGTATGTTTGTAGGAAAGGGGAAACATGTGGTAATTTTCAATGTATGCTAATGAACGACGTAGAACCGTCTAAGGCGCCTGACAAACTGATGCTTTGAGATTTAAACTACTAAAATCTGTCCAGGAATTCTTTACCAATCTTGATATTTTCAATGGTATTCTGCATCGTTTTAGAATTGACAACATAGAACCCGTGATATCCTGTTGATTCAAGTGTAGATACAAATTCCTCAACCGGTATAATACCATCTCCAATTGGCACTTCTATCTGTCGACCCTCTTCTGTTTGCCTGGTATCCCATAGATTTGTATGGATTATATATTCGTGCAGTTCATATATACCATTTATCGGATCCAGATTAGTTGTCAGTAGAGATGCAGGATCATAGATTAATTTGATACCTTCGGTGTATAGTGATGTGAGAAAATCTTTCAACGTAGAATAGCTATCATACGAAGCCTTAACAGCAAGTCTGCAACCGTAATTTTCAGCATGCTGGCCGATCTCGCTAAGGGCTGTATTTACGGCATGCCAATGTGTAGAGCTATTATCTGTCGGTATGCTGCCTATCTGCACGGTTACAATACTGGTTTGCAAATCCAGTGCAAGATTTATAATCTCTTTTGTCCTCTTGATTATAAAGTCAAATTCATTTGCATTGGTAAAGCCAACGCCCAGTTCTCCTCCCAGTGCACAGAGGCATAATCTGTTTAAATCTATTATACGTCTTAACTCCCGCCGCCCGGTCTGGGATATGTTCTCAGGAGCTATATCTCTTTGTGTCGCATCTATCTGAACGCCTTTAAAACCAAGAGTGGAAGCAGTTTTGATACCGTCCTTAATCCTTAATCGAAGCGATTCCAGAACAACACCTGTTTTTTGTTTTATCATGGTACCAGTACAATTTTCCCAAACTGTTTCCTCTCTAACATCTTCGTTTGAGCTGCCACCGCATCTACAAGAGGAAATACAGAATCCACAACAGGTTTAAGTCTGCCTGATTCAATAAGCTCCAGGATCTTCAATAATTCACTCTTGCTTCCCATATAACAGCCTGATATTGAAAGTTGCCTGGCAAATAAAAACCTTATATCTAAGTTTACTGTTGGACCGCTTGTAGCGCCACAGGTAACTATTCTACCGCCACGTTTTAGACATAACATACTCTTTTCCCATGTTTCAGGGCCTATATGCTCAAATACCAGATCGACACCTTTACCATCCGTAAACTCATTTACCTTGTCTACAAAATCCTCCTTTGAATGGTTTATTACATGGTCGGCACCAAGTGCTTTTGCTTTTTTCCGTTTCCCAGCACTACCGACAGTTGTAATAACATTTGCTCCACTGAGCCTGGCGATCTGTATTGCAGCACTGCCAATACCGCTACCGGCAGCGTGGATAAGGACAGTTTCTCCTGTTGTAAGATTTCCACGCGTCTTCAACATATTCCATGCAGTCAGGAATACCAGTGGTACCGCTGCCCATTCCTCAAAGGAAATTTTATCCGATACAGGAATTATGTTTTCTGCCGGAGCCTTTACATATTCCGCATAGCCGCCATTTACCTGGAAACCCATAATTCTGAATTCATGGCAAAGACTGTCGTTTGAGGATAGACAGAATTCACACTTGCCACAACTTATTCCCGGGGAGATAAGAACACGCTGGCCTATGCTTAGACCTTTAACCTTAATCTGACTACCGATCCCTGCTATTTCGCCTGATATTTCACAACCAAGTATGTGTGGAAGTGGTATAGTAACGCCAGGCAATCCTTCTCTTACCCATATATCAAGATGATTTATCCCACATGCTTTTACTTTAACGAGGACTTCAGAAGGAGAAACCTCCGGTTCNGCAAAATCGGTATATACTAACTTATCAACANTACCGTGTTCTTTAAAGACGGTCGCCTTCATTATTCTACTTTCTCAAATGCGTCTTTGCCAGCACCACATGCCGGGCAAACCCANTCTTCCGGCAAGTCTTCATACTTNGTACCTGGTTCAATATCACTAATACNGTCCCCTTTTTCCGGATCATATATATAGCCACAAACAGTACATTCCCATTTTTCCATTTTTCAATCTCCTTAATGTAAATCTAATTTCTATATAATTCACAAAAATAATTTAGACTGTGCTGGCTGCTGAAACGTACACCGCATCGTCTTCAAGGTATTCTCTTACTCCGGAGATAACGTTGCCAATAGCCGTATCAATAGGCTCATTCATTGATGCTCCGGCAGCACGCACATGCCCGCCTCCTCCAAAATCTGAAGCCAGTTTGGCAACATCTACCGTATGTTTTGATCGAAAGCTTAACTTTGTTTTCCTGTGACCAATTTCTCTGAAAATGATTACAACTTCCACCTCTTGTACCGCACGAATAAGATCAATAATAACATCCGTATCCACAAATGGCACACCTGATGATTTAATCATCTCTTTTGTTATCTTGGTCCACACCACTTTACCGTCACATTCCGGACGCAAGATACCAAGAGCAAGTGTCAACAACTTCAAATAACTCATGTGTTTATTCTGAAAAAGCTGCTCGTATATTATCTCAGATTTAACTCCAATCTTAATTAAATCAGAGCAGGCTTTTAANGCCTTTGCACTTGTGTTACTGAATTTAAACCACCCGGTATCAGTTGCAATTGAGAGATATAAAGGAGTTGCNATCTCCAGAGTTATCTCCCCATTCATAAAGTTAATCAAGTCGAATATCAGTTCTCCGGCAGAAGATGCGTGTTGATCTATGAAATTTATATCAGCATATCCGGGGTTTGATGCATGGTGGTCTATGCAAACCTTTTTAATTGAACTAGCCTTTATCATATCCGCAAAATCACCCAGCTGACTCCAATCTGCAACATCAACAATAAATATGGCGTCAAAATCATTAAGGTTTATATTAACATCCTTATTTCTCAAAAACTTAACATCTCTATCGGTATCAAAGCAACGGTAAACAGCAGGCAGTGCCTCATTGTTTACTATTACTGCATCCTTATTTATTCCACATAAAAACCTTTTAAGTGCAAGTTCAGACCCAATTGCATCTCCTTCTGAAAAGAGATGAGTCGTTATAATAAACTTCTTACCCTCATTTATAATATCTACAATTTCTTGCCACATATTTAGTACTTAAACTCCTTTCAGTTGTTAAATTCAATCATTGTCTCTCACACTTCCAGCATCCATGGGATTTCTTCCTCTGCAAACAAGAGTGAGGGTTCTGTCATTACTCGAAATTCATCCTTGAATTGTGTAACATGAGCACGTTCCATTTTCACAAGTGTTTCAAACAGTTTCTTAGCACCTTCATCTTCTGTTTTCTTTGCCGCATCTTCATAAAATTTACAGGCATTTTCTTCAGTGCCTATTATTATTTTAATTACATCCTCATACTTTGCGCTCTTTTCAGGCGTCTCTATTTTGACGGCTTTTGACGTTTTTATCTTCTTATCTTCCGGGATTTTACCAAAACTCTCCTCATACCATTTTCTTAATCGTTCATAATGCTTTTGTTCTGCATTCGACATTACATCAAACTTAAGCTTCGCGGCCTTGTCTTCAAGCTGTTCTGAAATTCTCTTGTACAATGCACTTGCTTTAAGTTCTTCAGCCATCGCAGTTTCCACGATGCTTAATGTTACATCCTCTTTTTCTTCAACACTTTTCTTCTTCTGCAATGGATAATCTCCTAATAATTTTTGGAAATATTATAAACAGGGATTTACATTATCAAAAGGGAAGGTTTTGTTAATGGCATGATCGGTTAAGGGTGGGCAATCTACATCTCCCGGTATTCAAGTACATTGATTCCATATCATGGTATTAGATAGCAGATACAAATTTTTTACCAAACTCTTCACATCCGTTCAGCGCTTCTTCTGAAGGTGTCATTCTTAACTTACAACCTTCAAGAACTATCTTGAAACGTAAACTTTTTAATATATCTTCAATTATCTGCACGGCTTCTCCGCTCCATCCGTAACATCCAAAGACCGCCGCCGCCTTACCCCTGATATTCAGTGTTACCAAACTTGAAATAATATCAAATATTGGTTTTGGGGCCTTCGCATTTAGCGTAGGAGTCCCAAGGATAATACCATCTGCGGCATCAATTTCGTCAAGTAAGGAGTCCATATCAATTTCTGCAGCATCTAAAAGTGAAACATCTGCGTCAGGGAGGCACGCCCCTCTATAGATAGACTCTGCCATCCTCTTTGTGCTGCCGTATGATGAAACATATATAATTACTATCTTTTTTTTGTCAGGGTATTTTTTTGTTTTCCCTGCCCATTCTCTATAAGAATCAATATATTTCTTTATGTTTTCCCTCAATATTGGGCCATGAGAAGGAGCAATAATCTCTATATCAGTATCCTTTATGTTGTCCAGAGCATCAATAACGTGCTTCTTGAAAGGCCTTAATATGGTGTCGTAGTAAAATTCATACGCAGTAAATGCATCTTCCTTGGAATCCAACTCATCATTAAATCTCTTATCACTGCAATAATGTGAACCAAACGCATCACAGGGAAATAGTATTTTATCGGTTTCAAGATACGTAAACATGGTATCAGGCCAATGGAGGAATGGTGCGGATATAAACTTAAGTACCTTACCGCCAAGATCAATACTATCACCCGCTTTCACCTCCATGTAATCAAATTCTTTGTGCAGAATGTTCTTCACAAAAGTTCTGGCACCTCTGGAAAATACAGGAATTGCCTTGGGCGCTAACTCCATCAATCTGATCAAACCGCCCGAATGGTCCGGCTCTGTGTGATTGATAATTATATAATCAATATCTTCCGGCCTGACTAACGATCTTATTTTTGAAATAAAGTCATCGACACAATAAGATTTCACTGTCTCTATGACCGCAATCTTCTCGCCACGAACCAGGTAGGCGTTATACGTTGTACCATGCTTTGTCGGTATAACAATATCAAATACCACAAGACCCGGATCCAGTGAACCAATCCAATAAACGTCTTCTTTAATCTTAACGGGTTGATCCATTATTTCTTCTCCATTTGAAGATGTTTGATTTCTAATCTACGTGGTGCACTACCGGTACTTACCGACCAATTTTTCGGCGGCCTAATATCGTCCATATAATGCATCATCTGCTGCTTGTCAAGCTGGACGTATATTTGATTCCATACACACGGTACATCATCCGAGACTTCACATTTACCACCCATCGATCCTCCGCATGGACCATTCATCAAACTTTTTGAACATCTACTTACAGGGCAAAAACCGCCAGTTTTATCAAGAACACAATCACCACAACCTGCGCATCTCTCTAAAAACAATCCTGGCTCTACCGGTGCGCCCATAAAAGTAGTATTTAATCCCGGCAATACTCTTACCGGTGTATATTTTTCCGCTAATGTTTGTACTCCCACACCACACGCAATAGAAACGACAGCATCATAATCATTAATATAGTTTCCTATTGGCGCTACATACTCCTGTTCACACTGTCTTAAAACCGTCTCCTCTTTTATCTCAAGCGTTCGGCCATCTCTTTTCGCCGCAATGCGTAATTTCAGTGCGAGTTCTTCCACCTGTTTTTGACCGCCGGTATGACATACCGTCACACAATCTCCACAGCCAATTACACAAATCCTACTGAAGTCTTTAACCAACTCATATATTTCTTTAAATGGTTTTGACTCAGCCACTATCATATTTTCTCTCCCTGATAATAATTAGTACTCGTGTAAGTAATATAACGGTGGATAATAGCATAAAACAGATCAAAATGAAGCAAAAAAAACCATAAATCCTGTACAAAACGCCTTTAAACTCTCCTAATAAATTAAAGTGACATGAATTCGATTTATATGGAAATTACAAATTTATAAGTTGTACAAACGCGATATTTAAGCTTAAAATAAATATCCTTAATTTTTCAGTTTTTTTAGAGAGCACTTTAATGATAATTAAGAATATTGTAGTAGGCCCATTAGAAGTAAATTGTTATATAATAGGGTGCGAAGAGACAAAAGAAGCAGCCATTATTGACCCTGGTGACAACGCAGAGGAAATTATCAGTACCATAGATAAAGAAGGACTCAATCCAAAATTTATCATTAATACACACGCACATTTTGATCATATTGGAGGCGTGAAAGCAATACAGGATCATTTCAAGATAGATTTCATTCTACACAAGGATGATCTCTTTCTTGTAGAGAATGCAAGTGAGCAAGCTACATCGTTTGGTCTAAACCCTATACCAAAACCGGAAGTTAATAAATATATCAATAACGGTGAAGAGATTACTTTAGGCAACAAGTCTATTACAGTCATTCACACCCCCGGACATTCACCCGGTTGTGTTTGCTATTACTCAGACAACAACGTCTTCGTTGGAGACACTCTGTTCGCAGGATCCGTTGGGAGAACAGATTTACCCGGTGGTTCTCATGAAACGTTGATCAATTCAATAAAAGAGAGGCTTTTCCCACTGGGCGACAACACTATTGTGCATCCGGGACATGGTCCTTCTACAACAATAGAAAATGAAAAAGCACATAACCCATTCCTAAAATAAAAAACTGGAGAACACCCTTATGAAAAAAATAGGCGTCTTAACAGGAGGCGGTGATTGCCCTGGATTAAATGCAACAATCCGCGCAGTTGTTAGAAAAGGCATCAAAGACTACAACTACAAAGTATACGGAATACGCGAAGGATGGCATGGCTTAATCGAAGGAATGGTTGAAGAATTGAACATGCATAGTGTTTCTGGAATTCTCCCCAGAGGTGGCACCATACTTGGGACAAGCAGAACAAATCCATTTGGGCCAGATAATAAAGGCGATCCTGAAAAAATCCTGGAGAACATTAGAGAGCTCGACTTGCACGCAATTGTTGCAATAGGAGGAGATGATACTCAGGGTGTTGCATACAAGCTGTTTGAGATGGGTGTCAATGTTATTGGAATTCCCAAAACAATAGATAATGATATTTTGTGTACCGATTACACCTTTGGCTTTGATACCGCAGTAAATATAGTCATGGAAGCTATTGACAGGCTACATACCACCGCAGAATCACACAACAGGGTGATGGTAGTAGAGGTCATGGGAAGGCATGCCGGTTGGATTGCTACATTTGCAGGTATTGCCGGTGGTGCGGACGTCATCATGATACCTGAAAAACCTGTAGATATGGAGAACATTTATCAATCAATAATTAGAAGACATGATGGTGGCAAAAAGTTCAGTATTGTAGTTGTGTCAGAAGGAGTAAAAATACCTGTCGAAGATCAAGAAAAAGAAGGTTTTATCCTTCAAAGNGCAAACAAAGATGCTTTTGGACATGTAATGCTGGGAGGTGTAGGTGCGGTACTAGCAAATTTAATTGAAAAGAGAACAGGTTTTGAGACACGATATACGGTATTGGGACACACACAGAGGGGAGGCACTCCCACAGCATTCGATCGCATTCTTTCTACCCGTTTTGGCATAGCTGCCATAGAATCGATACATAAGGGTGAATTTGGAAAAATTGTCGTCTTAGAGGGTAATGAGATTGTACCCGTAGANATTAAGGGGATAATAGGACAAAACAAGACCGTCGATAACTACTGGTACGACATTGCCAAAGTATTTTTTGCTTAATAATTAAATNTTTTTNAGGTCAGAGGATATAATCTATGAATGCCGCAATACTAGTTGGTGGCAAGAGCAGCAGAATGGGTTCTAACAAAGCATTTCTTGAACTAAAAGGCAAGACGTTCATTGAGCTGCAGATCGATTTGCTCAGAGAAATATTTGATGATATATTCATTTCAGCTAACACATCGTCAGAGTATGAATATCTGAATTTATCGATTTTCAAAGATGTCTATCCCGGCAAAGGACCATTAGGCGGGATTTACACCAGCCTCATTAACTCCAGTAGTTTACACACTTTTATGCTTGCATGCGACATGCCTTTTATTGGACCAGAGCTCATAAATCACCTTAAGGATCTTACAAAAGAATACGATGTCGTAATTCCAAAGAGCGAAAAAGGGCTGGAACCATTACACGCATTCTATTCAAAAAAGTGTATTGATCCGATCAAGAGATCACTTGAAGAGGACAACCTGCGAATAACCAGCTTCTTTCGCATGTT
>JGI26240J51127_1001101_pt1 | contig 9484 bp, 10 predicted proteins | sample SaaInlV_150m_DNA_5_FD_51127 | JGI IMG/M metagenome (IMG submission 51127)
ATCGCATCAGCCACTCATGCCATAACCTGAAACTTCAGCATAGATTTTAGCGCCACGGGCTTTGGCGTGCTCATATTCTTCTAGCACTACAACGCCAGCACCATCACCTAGTACAAAGCCATCTCGGTCTTTATCCCAAGGGCGAGAGGCAGTTGCTGGGTCGTCGTTACGAGTAGAGAGTGCGCGAGCGGCTGCAAAGCCACCTAAGCCACAATTGAGTAGAGAGTGCGCGAGCGGCTGCAAAGCCACCTAAGCCACAATTAGTGGTTGACATCTCTGCACCACCGGCAATCATCACATCAGCATCGCCGTATTCGATCAAACGAGAGGCATCACCAATATTGTGTGTTCCAGTCGTACAAGCGGTCACAATGGCGAAATTAGGGCCTTTTAAGCCGTATTTGATCGATAGGTTGCCCGAGATCATATTAATGATAGAAGAGGGTACAAAGAAAGGTGAAATACGCTTAGCGCCTTTTTCTCTAAAAAGATCTGCTGTTCGCTCGATCGTGCCTAAGCCACCGATACCTGCGCCAATAGCCACACCAATGCGCTCTGCATTTTCTTCAGTAACTTCAATACCAGAATCTTCAATGGCTTGAATACCAGCCGCCATACCGTAGTGGATAAAGGTATCCATTTTTTTGGCGTCTTTGGGTTTAAGATAATCTGTAATTTCAAAATCTTTAACTGAGCCGCCGAAGGTTACTGACTGGCCTTCGGTTTCAAGATTAGTGAGTGAATTAATGCCTGATTTTCCTGCAAGGATATTTTTCCAAGACCCTTCCACACTGTTGCCAACAGGTGAAACAATGCCCATACCAGTGATTACTACTCTTCTTTTGCTCATAATATTTCTCTATAACAGATAAAAAAGGCGCCTAATTCAAAGAAGAAAGCGCCTTATTCGTTTATTTGACTAAACGGAAATTACAAATTGTTGTTAACGTAGTCGATTGCTTGTTGAACAGTTGTAATGTTTTCTGCTTGATCGTCAGGGATTTCACAGTCAAACTCTTCTTCAAGAGACATTACTAATTCAACAGTATCTAGGGAGTCTGCGCCTAAGTCGTCAATAAAAGAAGCGTTATTATCAATATCACCACTTACATCTAATTGCTCAGATACAACTTTTTTTACTCTTTCCTCAATACTCATTTGTCATTTCCTTAATAGGTTTAAAACTATTATTTTATCTCTAAACAAAGCCAATGCAAGACTAAATTTAAAATATTTATTGATATCGAGTGGGGTCAGAAATTCCAGCAGACTTAAAGCCGATTTTTCTATATTCGCAAGCATCACAAATACCGCAGGCTTCACCTTTGTCGTTAGCTTGATAGCAGGTGGTTGTGAGTGAATAATCCACCCCTAAAGATAAACCTTTTTTGATAATATCAGCTTTATTGAGATCAATTAATGGTGTGACGATAGAAAGCTTTTGACCTTCAACACCTTGTTTGGTGGCTAAATTAGCCATACTCTCAAAGGCGTCAATATAGGCTTGTCGGCAATCAGGGTAGCCTGAATAGTCAAGCGCATTAACACCGATAAAGATATTTTGACAATCGAGCACTTCAGCCCAAGCCATGGCAAAAGATAAGAAGATAGTGTTTCGCGCCGGCACATACGTAATGGGGATTTCGTCACTTTCTTTAAATTCAGGTACGTCAATGTTGTCGTCAGTGAGTGCTGAGCCGCCAAAGTCCGACAAAGAGATGTTCATAATCTTGTGATCAATAGCACCAAATTGTTTGGCGATTTTAGTGGCTGAATTGAGCTCTGATTTTTGCTTTTGCCCGTAATCAAAGCTTAATGCATAGCACTCAAAACCTTGAGATTTTGCAATAGCGAGAGTAGTGGTAGAGTCTAGACCGCCAGAAAGTAAGACAACTGCCTTAGACATTGGCCAAATTGCCTTTTTCTTCTAGCCATTTTTTACGATCCGGTGCGCGTTTTTTACTCAATAGCATATCCATGGTTTGAAAAACTTGCAGCGGGTTTTCTAGTGTAAGCTGAATGAGGCGCCTAGTGTCAGGCAACATGGTGGTTTCTCGAAGTTGAGAAGGATTCATCTCACCTAAGCCTTTAAAGCGCTGAACTTGAATCTTAACGCGTTTATTCTCGCTTTCAATTTTTCGAATAATCGCATCTCTTTCACCGTCATCTAATGCGTAGTGTACTTGCTTGCCGGCATCCACCCTGTATAGAGGTGGCATAGCAACATAAATATGGCCTTCTTTAACCAGTTTTGGAAAGTGTTTAACAAACAAGGTGCAAATCAAAGTGGCAATATGCGCGCCATCAGAGTCGGCATCTGCAAGGATGCAAATTTTCCCGTATCTAAGGCCAGTCAGATCTTCACAGTTAGGCTCAAGACCAATGGCAACGCTAATATCGTGTATTTCATTACTGGCTAATACTTGCTCAGAATCTACCTCCCAAGTGTTTAGAATCTTACCTCTAAGCGGTAGAATGGCTTGATACTCTTTGTCACGCGCTTGCTTAGCAGAGCCACCAGCTGAGTCACCCTCAACTAAAAACACCTCAGTTTGATTGAGATCGATACTGGTGCAATCTGATAATTTTCCTGGTAGGGCGGGGCCACTAACAATCTTTTTACGAATAACTTTTTTGCCTGTTTTTAAACGCGATTGTGCATTCATAATCGCTAATTCAGCGATTTTTTCAGCAACAGAGGTGTGTTGGTTTAACCATAAACTAAAAGCATCTTTAACCACACCAGTAACAAAACCAGCGCTTTCTCTTGAAGATAGGCGCTCTTTGGTTTGTCCGGAGAATTGTGGATCCAACATTTTGATGGATAAGACGTAAGCGATTTTTTGCCAGACATCGTCAGGCGTGAGCTTGATGTTTTTAGGCAATAGGTTTCTGAATTCACAAAACTCTTTTAATGCATCCGTCAGGCCTGATCGTAAGCCATTAACATGCGTACCACCATTGGTGGTTGGAATAAGGTTAACGTAGCTTTCAGCCACAACATTAGTGTTGTATTCAGTCCAAGCTAACGAGCAATTGAGTTGCTGTTCGTCAGAGGCAAAATCAACCACAAAAGGAGTGGCCGGCAAACAATCAAGACCATCCAGCGCCATAGATAAGTAATCTTTAAGGCCTTCTTGGTAAATCCATTTGTCAGTTGTATCGTCAACTTCATTGTAAAAATTAACCTCTAGTCCTGGGCAAAGAACAGCTTTAGATCTAAGGTTATGACGGAGTTTTGTGGCTGAAAATTTAACCGTATCAAAAAACTGGGCGTCCGGTTTGAATTTAACGGTAGTGCCTGTGTTACGCTTACCAACACTGCCAATTTTTTCTAGATCAGTTTTTTTAAAGCCGTCGGCAAAAGTAATATAGTGTTCTTCTNAATTGCGTTTAATCCAAATTTCAACCGAAGTTGATAGGGCGTTAACTACTGAAATACCCACGCCATGCAAACCACCTGAAAATTGGTAAGAGTCATTAGAAAATTTACCACCAGCGTGTAGCTTGGTTAGGATTACTTCAACACCAGGTTTACCTTCTTTTGGGTGGATGTCAACTGGCATACCTCGACCATTGTCTTCCACTGATAAGGATCCATCTTTGTAAAGCACAACCTTAATTACAGAAGCATGGTCGGCAACTGCTTCATCAACACTGTTATCAATTACCTCTTGAGCTAAGTGATTTGGGCGCTCGGTATCGGTATACATACCGGGGCGTTTTCGTACTGGCTCTAGCCCGGTTAAGACTTCAATTGATGAAGCGTCATAGTTACTCATAAATTACAAACCCAAGAATATTTTGCAAAACATCATACCAAAAAAAGCCCCGTTAAAACGAGGCTTTTTTTACTCAATAGGTAACATATTTAGATTGGCTGCGCTTCTAAAGAAGTTTTAAGCTTTTGCATGGCTTTATTTTCAAGTTGACGGACCCGCTCGGCAGAAATACCGTACTTGTCTGCTAATGTATGCAGAGTCGTTTTTTCTTCTTTCAAGTACCTAGATTGCAAAATATCCAAACTTCTTGCATCTAATGATGAAAGTGCTTGGTAAAGCTGTTGCTGTTGGTTTTTACGCGTGTCATTGCTGAGTAATAATTGCTCAGGTGTTTGCGTGTTGTTGTCAGTTAAATAATGCGCAGGTGCAGAAGAGTCTTCATCATCTGAAATCTCAAAAGCCACATCATTAAACTGTAGGCGTGACTCCATCTCGAGTACGTCTTGACGACGCACGCCTAAATCATTCGCAATTTCATCAGCTTGTGATTCGTTTAACGAATTGTAGATGTGTGCTTTGGCTTTTCTAAGTTTGAAAAATAGTTTGCGTTGCGCCTTAGTAGTGGCTACTTTAACAATTTTCCAATTTTTGAAAATAAACTCATGAATCTCAGCGCGGATCCAATACACTGCAAAAGAAGCAAGGCGTACTTTTTTGTGCGGGTTGAAGCGTTTCACTGCCTTCATTAGGCCAATTGTACCTTCTTGGATAAGGTCTGCCTGCTCTAAACCGTAACCCTTGTAACCATGAGCAATAAAAGCCACAAAACGCATGTGTGACAAAACTAATTTTCTTGCGGCGCTAAGGTCGTGATTTTCGTAAAGTTCAATTGCTAAATCATGCTCCTCTTCCGGGGTAAGGATCGGAGGGTATTTTTGAACTTCTAATGAACTTGAAGTTCTAACAGTGGGTAGGGCAAAGTCTTGACTCATATATATATTTATAACTAATGATTAATATTAGTAAGGAGTGATATTATACGCAATTTACGTGTTATATCAACTGTTCGAGTAAGTCTTGATGCTGTTGCGTTTGTTGAGCCAAACCAAGGCGTTGTGTATAGACAATGTGGGTTAAATCATTCAAGGCGATGTTGAAATCATCGTTAATAACCAAATAATCAAATTCATCAAAATGTTGCATTTCACTAACAGCATCTTGCATTCTTCTGTCAATAATACTTTGATCGTCCTGACCTCGGTCGGTTAGACGCTCTTTTAAGGCTGATATTGATGGCGGTAAAATAAAGATACCGATTGCATCTTTAAAGCTTTTTTTAACTTGTTGTGCGCCTTGCCAATCAATCTCTAAGATAACATCTTGACCTTGCTGAAGTAGGTCTTTAACAGTTTGTTTAGCACTACCATAATGGTTGTCAAACACTTGGGCAGACTCAATAAATCCATCATTACTGCTGATTTCATCAAAAGCTTCTTTAGAAACAAAAAAGTAGTTTTTACCATGCACTTCACCTGGGCGAGCAGCGCGTGTTGTGTGAGATACTGATACACATAAATTATCGACTTTCTCAATCAATGCCTTAACTAAAGAAGTTTTTCCACAACCAGAAGGGGCTGCAATAATAAATAGATTAGCCATGGGTTAATTGCTAGGGGTATAGCCTTGAATATCATCAGCACCATCTTCAGAGAAGAAGAATTTTTCCATCTGTTCTTTCAGATAGCTTTGCGCCTTTTCATCAAGCATATTAAGGTTGTTCTCATTGATAAGCATGGTTTGGTGATCTAGCCATAATTGCCAGCCTTGCTTGGAGACACCAGCTAAAATTCTTTTGCCTAGCTCACCAGGGTAGGGTGCTCTATCTAGGGCTTCGAGTTCTTGGTTTAGTTTCACACATTTTACGGTATTCATAGTTGTTTTATCCTGATGCCTAATAGACGCAGACAAGCAAAGTACAAAGCTGCTGAAGCAATAATTGTACTTGCAACAGAAGTGATGCGTTGCCAGACGCCATTTTCTAAGTAAAAATTAATGTCGTTAGAAAAATTTAAAATAAAAATGACCATTATAGAGCTTGCTAATAACACTTTTAAAAATAGTTTAATTAAATCATCAGAAAATTGATAAATAGATTGCTTGTTTAAATAATAATAAAGCAAAGACGCGTTAATCACAGCAGAGATTGAGGTGGCAATTGCCAGTCCGACATGTGCATAATAGTAGGCAAAAATCACATTTAAAAATACATTTGACACCATGGCAATCACACCGACCTTGACTGGGGTTTTAGTGTCACCTCTAGCAAGAAATACCGGCGCTAAAATTTTAACCATAATAAAAGCCATAAGCCCTGATCCGTAAGCAGTCAAACTTAGAGCCGACATGTGCGCTGCAAAGGCGTCAAATTCTTCGTATTGAAACAAAGTAATAATCAACGGCTCGGCCAGCAGTAATAATCCAGCACAGGCTGGTGCGCCGAGTAGTAAGCCAACCTTAAGCGCATAGTCAACTGTACGAGTGAATTTTTGCTCATCCTTGTTGGCGTAATGTTTACTTAACTTTGCCAAAGCAACAGTCGCTAGAGCAATACCAATAAGCGCCAAAGGGAGCTCTAGTAAACGATCAGAATAGTACAACCAAGACACGCTACCACTAACCAAAACAGTGGCAATCATAGTGTCAATTAGCAAGTTAATTTGTGAAACTGAAACGCCAAATAACGCCGGTAACATGCGTTTTTTTAAGGTTTTAACACTGGGGTGGTCGCCATGTGCCAAGCGTGGTAGTTTTCTAATTTTAATTAAGAAAGGGATTTGAAATAATAATTGCACGATACCGCCAATCAACACACCCCAAGCTAGAGCCATAATAGGTGTTTCTAGGTATTGGGATAAATATACCGCGCTTAAAATCATAGAGATATTAAGTAAAACTGGCGTGAAAGCCGGCACAGCGAACTTGTCATAAGTGTTGAGAATGCTACCTGCAAAAGCCGTTAAAGAAATTAACAATAAGTAGGGGAAGGTGATTTGAAGCATACTGGATGCTAAGTCAAATTTAGTAGGGTCAGTATCAAAGTAAAACCCCCAGGCAAACATAACGATAATCAAAGGTGCTGCCACCACCGCAATTACAGTGATGACGACTAAAATAGTTAGAAATTTTGTACCAATATGGTTAATGACATTTTGAACTTCTGCTTCATTGTGGTTGGCTTTGGCTTCAGCCAGAATAGGTACAAAGGCCTGTGAAAAAGCACCCTCACCAAAAAGACGTCTGAGGAAATTAGGGATTCTAAAGGCGACTAAAAAAGCATCGGTAAATCCATTAGCGCCAAAATACCGAGCAATGAAATAATCTCGAACCAAACCTAAAATGCGAGATAAAAAAGTCATGGCAGTGACAATGCTACTTGACTTTAGAAAAGACTTATCCATAAAATGTCGAGTCTTTTTTATTCCTCAATCGGGCCACGCATAATGCCGACTTTTGAGCTACGAATACATTTTACAAATTGCATTACTTCAGGGCTGTCAGCTTCAGATTTTTCCAGATCTTGTAGGGCATGATCTAGTAGGCGACCTTGAGATTCACGATACACCACTTTAAAAGCACGCTTGATAGAAGCAACTGCACTTGATGAAAACCCACGACGCTTCATGCCCTCGGCATTAATACTTCTAACACGTGTTTGCGTGCCTGAAGCCACCATGTAAGCTGGAATATCTTTATTTACCTGGCAACCCATACCAATGTAAGTGTGCATACCAATCATGCAAAATTGCTTAACTAGGGTGAACCCACCTAAAATTGCCCAATCATGTATTCTAACGTGTCCTGCTAGTGAAGCGTTGTTTGACATAATAGTGTGATCACCTACTTCACAATCATGTGCTATATGCACATAGGCCATTAGCATGTTGTTGGAGCCAACACGAGTGAGTGATTTTTCTTTTTCTGTGCCGCGGTTAATGGTGCAAAATTCACGGATTAGGTTGTCATCACCAATGACCAAATTAGATTCTTGACCTTCTTCGTAGGTAATGTCTTGTGGGTCTCCACCAATTGCAGCAAAAGAGTAGATGTGGTTATTTTTGCCAATTTTAGTTGGCCCTTGTATGACTGCATGGGATTCTACAATAGTGCCCGATCCAATCTCTACATTGGCACCAATAACGGCGTAGGCGCATATTTCGGCGTTTTTATGAATTTTTGCACTAGGGTCAATGATTGCGTTAGAATCTATGGCCATGATACTCTCCTCAAGAATTTATTTTTTAATTAATCTGCTGCTTTTTGTGTACACATAAGCTCAGCGGTTGTCACGACTTTGTCGTCAACTAAGGCTCTGCATTTAAACTTCCAAATACCACGTTTAACCGTCATTACTTCCACTTCTAAGCGTAATTGATCACCCGGCTCTACCACACGTTTAAAGCGAACTTTATCAATACCAACCAACATGTAAATTTGTCCATCAATTGGCTTGCCTACTTCGGATTTAAACGCCAAAATGCCAGTCGCCTGAGCAAGTGCCTCTACAATCATTACACCAGGCATAATCGGCTGCTCAGGGAAATGCCCTGTAAATTGCGGCTCATTAAAAGTTACGTTTTTAATGGCAACCAATGATTTGCCAATTTCAATTTCTAAAACTCGATCAATCAACAAGAAAGGGTAGCGATGAGGTAGGTAATTTTTTACATCTTGGATGTTCATTTCCATAATAATTAATCCTTTAAATTTTTGAGTTTAATATTTAAGTATTTGATGATTTTATCAAGTTTTACTAGCCATAAACCAACATTCTGCCATTGCTTATGAGGCATAAGCGGCATGATACCTGTGTACATTCCCGGTGTCTTAATGTCTTTATCAACCGTGCTTTTAGCATTGACGATGACGTCATCACAAATATTAAGATGACCAACAATACCCACCATACCGCCAATCATGCAGCGCTTTCCAAGCGTTGTACTGCCGGCAATACCGGTATTGGCAGCAATCGCAGTATCTTGCCCAATAACAACATTGTGTGCAATATGAATCAAGTTATCAAGTCGTACACCATCATGTATTTGTGTGTCTTCTAAAGTACCACGATCGATCGTAGTGTTGGCACCAATAGTGACGTTATTACCAATAACAACATTGCCTAAATGTGCGATGCCATGCCATTGATTTTGATTATCTCGGGCGTTACCAAACCCTTCAGCGCCAATTACAGCACCTGGAGAGATTACCACGTTATCACCCATTGAGCAGCCTTGTAAAATCGTGACATTGGGATGCAGATAAGCATTCTCACCAATAGTAACATTGTCTTCAATAACGGTATTTGGACCAATAGTAGCGTTAGAACCAATGACGACATTTTTTCCGATTGCGCAGTTTTCTGCAATGATTGCTTGATTGGTTTGAGCGCTAGAATGAACACCACTAAAAGGCGTTACTTCTTTTTTAAAAGAATGGGTAATTTTAGCGAACGCTAAATAAACATCATCAACCACCAATGCATTAGTAGGGCAGTCTTTTGCTAAATCTTGACTAAGAATAACCACGCCTGCTTGTGTAGTCTCAAGGTCTGATTTATACTTTTGACCAACTACGTAAGTCAGTTGATCACTCTTTGCCGAAGTGAGAGGGGATATGCTATCAATTTTGATTGACTCATCGCCAATCAGATTAGCGTTAATAATTTTAGCAATATCCCCAAGTGTATGTATCATTAAAATTGTTGT
>JGI26240J51127_1001105_pt1 | contig 9464 bp, 9 predicted proteins | sample SaaInlV_150m_DNA_5_FD_51127 | JGI IMG/M metagenome (IMG submission 51127)
GGTCTTGCTGATCGTCACCTTCGGCTAAAACGGTGTAAAAAGCAGTAATGGAACCGGTGCTTGCCCCATGATTACCGGCACGTTCAATTAAAGAAGGCAATAAGGTAAAGACTGANGGGGGGTACCCTTTTGTCGCCGGTGCTTCACCCACCGCCAAACCGATCTCGCGTTGGGCATGTGCAACACGGGTAATAGAGTCCATCAGTAATAAGACATTTTTACCCTGGTCTCTGAAATATTCGGCAATAGTAGTGGCTAACATGGCGCCATTTAAACGGGCCACCGGTGACACATCGCCTGGGGCCGCAACCACCACCGACCGCCTTAAGCCTTCTTCACCCAGCGATTCGGTCACAAACTCTTGTACTTCTCGCCCCCTTTCGCCGATCAGGCCTATGACGACAATATCGGCTTCGGTATAACGGGTCATCATCCCTAGCAACACACTTTTACCGACACCACTACCAGCGAGCAAACCCATGCGTTGACCCTGCCCAATGGTCATTAACCCGTTAATTGCGCGCACGCCGACATCAAGAATTTTTTCGATTGGATTGCGGTGCATAGGGTTGATCGGAACGCCGGTGACCTGCCGGTATTCACTGGCAATAATTTCATCACCACCATCTAAAGGGTGTCCCAGACCATCAATAACCCGACCGAGCATAGAATTGCTCATGGCTGCATTGGAAGACCCTTTTCGGGCAACGACACGAAAGCCTGGTGCAATACCCCGCACTGATTTAAAAGGCATCAGTAATAGCTTACCTTGAGAAAAGCCAATAACCTCAGCAGCAGAATGCAGACCTGTGGGGCCGATTAGATCACAATGGGTGCCGATGGGCGCATGAATCCCACTCGCTTCCAAAGTTAAGCCAACGACACGGGTTAAAACACCTTGAATAGCAGGCGGTGAAATTTGGGATTTATTTACCAAACTGGCGACATTTTCTGAAAAAAGCATCCTGATAGACCTTAACTTTCTTGAGTGTTTTCAAGGTGGGTTATCGGCTCGAGCAAATGGGCCTCGACACTTTCAAATATCTGCTCGGTGATTTCAGATAAACGATCGACAATTAAATCTTCGGTATGACGCTCTGCATTGGAGATGCGTACTGAACCCGGAAATAACTCTTCGTCTGCTGAAATTAGATAGTCTTCGGGTAAGGGATTGTGTTTTTCAAGTAATTCTTTATCGATAGGGTTAAGAAAAACCTTAAGGCCTTCGGTACTGCTAAAAAACTCTAATGAAGCCTTAATCAAACTTTCAATGGCGGTCGTAGAAAGTGTCAGTTCTGCTCGCACTAATTGCCGGGCAATGTGAGTGGATAGTTTTAATAAGGGGTCTTGTTGCTCTTCATAGTAATTTTGAATAGTGCCCTGTAAATTAGTGAGTAGTGATGAAAGCTCGGTGCAGGTCTGTTCCAATTGCTGTTTTTGATGTTGTAACGCTAATTCATTTTCGGCGTGTTGGTGTTCAAATTCAGCTTGTAATTCAGCTTTGTATGCGTCCAAGACAGCCTCATTGGCAAGCCGTGTCGTTTCATCGGGGCTTTCAACAGACTCGCTTTGTTCTGGATCAGATGAGTCGTTGTCACTCCTTTGTAGGGGTTCTTCTGAAGCTACCGGCGTTGTTTCAGCTGGGCTCGGCACGGCTGTCGTTGGAGCGGCACTATCCGCTTGTTGTATCGCTTCCGCGGCAGGCTCTTGAGCAACGGTCTCGGTAGGGGTAGGTTCGGGCGACGGGGTCTGCGTAGGGGTGGTCTCAAGCGTGGGATCACTGTTGGGAATCAAGACTTGATCCAAACCTTCGGCGATGCGTGATTGGGCTTCGGTCAGCTCCTCAACGGAAACAGGTATCAACGGTTGCCAATTGGTATCAGGCTGTTGTTCTGCTGAAAGTGCGCTTAATTCATCTTGAAAAGGTTCAACTGATTCAACTGTTGGAGTTTCATCGGTTTCAGAGCTTTCAGACAGTGCTTGAAAGGGGATGAATAAATCCTTTTGACTCTGGGCCTCAACGACTTGTGAAGTCACCTGAGACTGCCAAAGGCCACCGCTGTTGGCATGGCTATTTTTTACAATTTTAACCGACAACGCCATCACCACGACCCGGCAACATCATTTCACCAGAATCGGATAAGCGACGAGCCGTTTTGAGAATATCTTTTTGTGCTTCTTCAACTTCTTTAATACGCATAGGACCTTTTGCCTCCATGTCATCTAAGAACATATCCGCGGCCCGCGAGGACATATTGGATAGAAATTTATCTTTAACCATGTCATCGGCCCCTTTCAGCGCAATCATTAGGATATCACTTTCAATATTACGCATTAACACCTGAGTACTTTTATCATCACAACCCACTAAGTTATCAAAAACGAACATATTATCCATAATACGGCCCATCAGATCTTCATCGGTTTTTTCCATAACGCCCATAATTCCAGCTTCAAGATCAGAATCGGTAAAGTTCATGATTTTCGCTGCGGTAATCACCCCGCCTACACTCGATGACTTAGCGGCAGAATTATTAGCAAACTGGTTTTGCATAATACGTTCTAATTCATCGAGCGCTTCGGGTTGAATAGTTTCTAAGTTAGCCACACGCATGATGACTTCAGCGCGAATGTCTTCCGGCAAAAACCCCAACACATCCGCAGCGGTGGCATATTCCAAAAAGGATAAGATAATAGCAATAATCTGTGGGTGTTCTGTACGTACCATTTCTGATATAGAACGTGAATCCATCCACCGTAGAATATCCATACCACCACTGGCATTTTGCGGCATGATTCGATTTAAAACGCTGTAAGCCTTATCTTCACCCAACGCTTTAACCATCACATTTTCGACATAGTCAGTAGACCCGAAACCTAAGCTGGTTTGATGCTTTATTAAGGTAATAAACTCATCCAAGACCGCCCCAACCGCCTCTTGCGAGACCTCTGATACCGACATCATGGCCGACCCTAGGTGTTGCACTTCTTTCGGTTCAAGATGGGTTAATATATTAGAAGCTTCTTCTTCTCCTAACAGCATCATCAGTATCGCTGTTTTTTGCGTTGAAGAAATAAGTCGCAATTCTTCAGCGAGCGGTAGTTTCCCTTCTAAATCCTCGCCGCCTGCACTATCTTCAGCCATTTATAATCCTAAATCCTTTCTGACCCAAGCCCGCATAACATTAGCAACACGGCGTGAATCATCATTAACTAACATTCTGACTAAAGCAACTTTATCATCATATGAATTAGCGGTATCTAACATATCAGCTGAAATAGCCGATTTTTTAGGTTTCAGTCGTGCTTTCATTTCTTCTAGGGATTCACCGTCTTGTAAAACATTAGGGTCATCGGGTTCTTCACCGTTAAGGGCACCCGCGAGTAGATTTTCTTGTTCATGGTCCAGTGCAAACTGATCTTCAAACGCTTTTTTAGCCGCGTCGGGATGAATCATATTGGTAACAATCGGTTTGAAAACCGTTAAAATAAGTAAGATAAAAATAGCGGCAATCACCAATTGACGACCTATCCCTTGGAGTCCAACATCTCGCCACCAAGCGAGTTCTTCGGCAACTAATTGTGGTGTAAATGAAGCTTCCATGACCTTAACCGTATCGCCGCGGGTTGCATCAAAGCCAATCGCACCTTTGATTAAGTCTTCAATTTCCGCCACTGATTTATGGCCATTAACGTTAATCACCGAGGCGCCAGGCGCTGCTCCCTCCTCACCTGTAGCAGCGCCGTCAGTCGATGCAGGTGGGGCTTTAATTTTCTGATCAATAACCACGGCCACGGCGAGTCGAGTGACTACACCGGCAATTTTCTTTTCATGGCGAATGGTCTTATCGACCTCATAATTTCGGGTGCTGGACCCTGTGCTTGAACCTGAAGAGTCATTACCCGCCCCCCCTGCCGGGGTTAATGGGTTATTAGAAAGAAAGCCTGGCACCCCAGATGCACCCGGGCTAGAACTACTCTGCCCTGACATTTGCTCACTTCGCAGGGAAATGGTTTTAGGGTTGAATAACTGGCTGGTACTTTCGATCAGCGTATAATCGACTTCGGCATTGACTTCGGCATGAATGTTCTCTTCCCCTAAGAAGGTCGATAAAATGGCGAGAACCCGCGTGCGATACATGTCTTCAATTTGGTTGCGGTATTGCAACTGTTCATTGGTGAGGTTGAAATCGTTAGACGTTGATTTTGAATGTAATAATTTACCGTGTGAATCCACCACTGAAACCGCTTCGGCTTCCATAAACGGAATACTCGAGGCGACCATGTGGATGATCGCTTCAACCTGCCCAGTTGTGATTGCCCGTCCTTGGTGTTGAAAAACAACCACAGAGGCTTTCGAGGCCTCACGGTTGCGAATAAATACCGATTGTTTCGGGATTGCCAGGTGTACTCTGGCACGGCGAATAGAGTCGATGGTTGCAATCGATGCCGCTAATTCTTCTTCCATAGCCAGTTTATAGCGCATTTTCTCCATAAATTGGCTGGTTCCCATCGACTGATCTTTACGGATCAAATTAAAACCGCCTATAGATGACTCCGGTAACCCTTGGGACGCTAATAATAATTTAGCTTCATGATAATCATCGGTAGAAACCGTTACATTACCCGAGACGGGATCCAGTTTAACCGGGATATCAGCGGCGATTAAAGCCGTATAGATAGCCGATTGATCTTTCTGACTGATGCCTTCAAATAAGGGTCTAAAAGAAGCGCCGTTAAAGAGCGAATAAACCATTATAGAAATCAGTATGACGACAATCACCACCACGGCAGGTATCGATTTTTGAACCGCAGGTTGTTGAAAAAAACCGGTGGTCACTGAGGGCGCCGCCGCGTTAGCAGTCGACGCTAAGGCACCGGGGGGAGCATTAACGGCAACGCCTTGTCCGTCCGGCTGTTCCAACAAAGGATCAGTTCCCGGAGCGGGGTTAGTATTTGCGGTAATTGCGGGTTGCTCTGCCATAGGAGTGTATTAGTTAATCAAAAGCGCCTAGACCGGCATGTTCATAATGTCTTGATAAGCGGCCAGCACCTTATTTCTAACTTGTAAGGTAGCTTGAAACGCAAGTGCCGATTTTTGCGAGGCTAACATGACTTGAGTCAGCGGAATATCAGCACCTTTTTCAAAGGCATCTTTTAATTGCCCGGAGGTCATCTGTAAATCATTCACGGTATTAAGCGTTTCGCCTAAGGTGTTAGCAAAAGAGACCGCCGTCGGATTTTTGACTATCTGTTCGGTGCCAGAAGCTTGAGAGGACATAATGCGCATTTGACTCATTAACGCATTCATATCGGTTAGTGGTGCTGTCATAGATCCTCCTTAACGGTATTCATGATCTTAAGGGACTGCAATGCCCTGATCCTTTATTTTTGCTAATTTATAACGCAGGGTTCTCGCACTGATGCCTAATTGCTCGGCAGCAGCCTTACGACTCCCTTGTACTTTAGTCAGAATTTCTAAAATAACCTGTTGTTCGCGCTCCCAGGCCACTTCGCTTAAATCACGATTTTCACTGGCAACAACTGGGTCACTGGGCGTACTGGTCGATAGCCGTGAGGGGGCGGCGATGGGCGCCTCTAGGGCGGTATCCATGAGGATATGCGCTAATAAAATGTCGCTATCAGTCGCCAGCACCAAGGCCCGCTGCATGACATTTTCTAATTCACGGACATTGCCCGGCCACGCGTAACCTTTTAGAAAGTCGACGACTTCCGGAGTTAAATTATAGCGGCCAGTAGATGCTTGCTGGTGCTTGGCTAGTAAGGCTCGGCAATCGGGATAATATCGTCTTTGCGTTCTCTTAACGGAATGAGTTTAAGAGGAAAGACGTTAATCCGGTAATAAAGGTCTTCACGAAAGTTACGCGATGTTACCTCATGGGCCAGATTTTTATTGGTTGCCGCAATAACTCGTACATCAACTTTTATTAATTCGGATCCGCCTAAGCGTTTCAGTTCACGTTCCTGCAGGACCCGGAGTAATTTAGCTTGCAGTGAAAAAGGTAATTCACCTATTTCATCCAGAAATAGGGTGCCGTGTGTCGCTTGTTCAAAAAGACCCAAGTAACGTTGATGGGCACCGGTGAAAGCGCCCTTTTCATGGCCAAAAAGCATATCTTCTAACATGGATTCTGGCATGGAGGCGCAATTAACCGCGACAAAATCCTGATGAGCGCGCGGCGAGTTGCGGTGAATATGATGGGCTAAGACCTCTTTTCCGGTCCCTGATTCACCGGATAAAAGAACCGTGACGTCAGTTTGAGCGACCCGTTCAGATAATGCTAATAATTTTCTGACCTGATCATTCCTACAGACAAATTGATTGGCGTCTTGTCGCTCAATCATGCAGTGTTCAACTTGTTCGGTGAACTGTTTAGGAATTACCGGACTGGATAAAACATCAATTGCGCCCAATTTTATGGCATTAACGGCAATAGCGACCTGGCCGTCATCGACAATGACCAACACCGGACAATTCAACATAGCCTGATGGAAACGTTTAAAAACCGCTAACAATAAGCCCGCATCATCGCCAACATTAGCGACAATCAGACCTAACTGACTGCTTTGGCCAGACTTTCCGAGATCTTGTGGTTGACTGAGCGGTTCACAAACAAAACCCGCCTCCGTCACAAGGTGGGTTAATAACGCCCGCCCTTGATCACTTGGATCTACAATTGCTATGACTAAATCATCTGTTAGCATAAAATATCAAATTTATTTTTCACAATGATTACTAAGCAAAAAAGAAGCCAAAAAAATTTATGCCATTAACTATGGCTATAAATCATTGATTTTAGGGTTAAATTTATATTTACCGGGATCGGCGGGTAATAGTTGAGCCGTCAACAATTTGACAGGTGAAGCCTGAATTCAACGGCTGTAGATTAGACACTCATCTTATGCTTTTTTATTTTTTCAATTAATGTCGTACGGCCTAAGCCTAATAACTTTGCCGCATGGGTAATATTCCCCTCAGAACGTTTAAGGGCTTGGGCAATGTATTCTTTTTCAATATCACGCAAGCGCTCTTGTAAATTCATTTCATCAGCCAAAGCGAGTTGTTCATTAAGATCAATGCCTGTTGGTTGAGCTAAAGAAGAAGATTGAGTGGCAAATTGGGTTGTCGGCTCGGATTCTTTAGTCTGCTGAAGAGGGGATAACTGAGGCAGATGANTCGGGTTGATCGCTTGCCCTGGAAAACAAATGGACAACCGTTCCACGAGATTACTTAATTCTCTAATATTTCCAGGCCACTGTCGACGCATGAGTTCTTGTTGAGCCTCGGGGTTTAAAAAAATCGGCGGTGAGTTTTCAACGGTATGAATCTGGGCAAAATATTCAAATAAAAAAATGATGTCCGTACCCCGCTCACGCAAGGGCGGTAAAATAATAGGAAAAACGTTCAGACGATAAAATAAATCTTCTCTGAATTCACCTTTTGATACGGCGGTTTCTAAACAGCGGTTAGTGGCCGCCACAATGCGGACATTAACCTCGATAGGTTTTTCCCCGCCAACGCGGTAAATAACCTGCTCTTGCAGGACGCGTAGGATTTTAACCTGCATATCCATGGGCATTTCAGCGATTTCATCGAGGAACAAGGTACCATTTTGGGCCATTTCAAAGCGCCCTCGACGACGGGAAACGGCGCCAGAAAAGGCCCCCTTTTCATGACCGAACAACTCGCTTTCCAGTAAATCGCGGGGAATAGCACCACAGTTAATCGGCACAAAGTCTTTACCACTGCGATTAGACAAATAATGTAATCCCCGTGCGGCCAACTCCTTGCCGGTACCGGTTTCACCAAACAGTAAAACCGTCGCATCTGTTTCAGAAACCTGAGCAATTAACTGGCGGACATGGTCTAAAGCCGAGTCATCGCCGATCATAATGCCTTTAACAGAGTTAGTTACCATATATTTAGAATCAACCTTGAACAATTCCACTAATTATTACATAGTTAATTCGTAACACTACAGTTTTGTAGAAATAAATTTTAGCAAGTGATAAAGGGTGACAATATTTGTAAGCATCTGCTTACAAAGCAAGAAATAGGCATGAGCTACCCTAAATAGGGCGCAGACTGAATCGTCTTGGATTTTCTAGACCCGCCAAGCTTGATGAAATCAAGCTGTTCTCATCTTAAGTCGGTTTAATTTAATAATATGATTAATAATCATAAGTGATGGCAGAGCTGCTTTTATCTGTTTTAATTTGCACAAGCTAATATAACCAAACTTCACAGAATTAAAATTTTTTGATGGAAACATGGCGTAACNAGAANCCTTGTGTATCATGATAATTTTAGGGCTACCGTAGTAGTTAATATCAGCCTATCTAGTGAAAGGCAATTTAAGTTAATGGTTCTGTTCGAAAGTGAGTAAGGGAAAGATCTTTTTACAAGGTAAATTGAGTAATATAAAAGCACCAACCATTTTGTGAGGTGCTACTCCTGTAGTCTGTGAAACTATTGATAGTTTTTATTGTTGCGAGAAATAAGTTGAAAAATAGAGTTCAAGAAATTGTAAATAGCATTAGTGATGAATTTTACAAAATTTTTTCTAATGATGGGGCCGTTTTAATTTGGTTTGGGTCGTGGGTAAAAGGAGATGCATATTTGCAATCTGATATTGATTTAGCGATTAAATCTGACCAGCAACTAGACAATAAAAAGCTATCAACGTTTAGACAATATTTAGATGAATTTCCTACCCTCTATAAGGTTGATCTGGTCGATATGAGAGATGCCGGCGAATTACTCAAAACTGAAATTGAAAGGTATGGAAAGATCTTATGAGTAGTCAAATAAAATTAAATTATTTCAGGCAAGCGGTCGCTAATCTCAACGCGGTTATGCAGGAACCCAGGACTGATATTGTTCGTGATTGTGCAATCAAGCGGTATGAGATTTGTTATGAACTCTCTTGGAAAAGCATTCAGGAATTATTGAAGAGTGAAGGGCTTGAAATATGTAAAAGCCCCAAGCGTTGCTTTAAAGAAGCCTTTCAGCAAGGCTGGATTAACGATGAGGAAGGGTTTGCTGAAATGGTAGATAAGCGTAATCTTACTGCACACACGTATGACAAAGAATTAGCAGAGAGTGTGTATCAAAAAATAAATGATTATTTACAGCTATTTGAAAGTTTATTAAAGAATATGAGTTGAAAGGTTGAGAATTTCTGGGACTGTTCAAAATTCTGTGTCAACGTAAAGTTCTAGAGGCTCTTCATCAATTCATGCCGACTTAGGCTTTTTTAGCATTCTGAATCAAATGGTTTTAATGGATACCGGCCCCATCTCTCATCATTCTAGTGTACTAAATGCGATGCCAAGAGTCGAAACATCCACAACTTACACTTTTGATCGGGCTTAGTAATAAATGGATTTGCCTTAAAGAAAAAGACGTCACTAAAGAAAAGCATTGCTGTTCCCTCTGAGCC
>JGI26240J51127_1001123_pt1 | contig 9356 bp, 9 predicted proteins | sample SaaInlV_150m_DNA_5_FD_51127 | JGI IMG/M metagenome (IMG submission 51127)
TTACTTTTTCTAACAAGAAATGCATTACACACAACCGAAAAATTACTATCTACTTGACCACCAAGTAATTGATTTTCATTCAAGGAAGCTATTTCCCAATGTGCATAATTCCAATCAATTATATCACCGATACTTGTAACTAATGGTAATCCTACTAAATAATCTCTCTCAAATGAAAATGTTGCAGTTTGTCTCATATCTGGCCCAAACTCATCTGTGTTGAAATCGAAATCTTCAGCAGAAACTAATGAAGGTAATTGTACCCCTGGTAGATAAATCTTTCCAGCAGATGCTTCCCCATATAAATTGGTTGCTGTATTTTCTACAGATAAACGAAACAGTTTAACAAAAGTATTGATAATCCCTTCTTTATTATCACGAGGACTACCAAGTAATTCTTTATTTACAGTTTCAAAAAAGTTTCTGTCTGTTTGACTTAAAAATCTTGAAGCCATATTTTTATCCTATAAAAATTGGTATTGGAACTTTATTTAATTTCTGCTGTAAAAACTCAGATTCCTCTTGGTCTTTTTCTGTCAGAGCTCTTCTACTCGTTTGTTCTAATGTTTCTCTCAACTGAGTAATCAATTGTTCTTTTTCAGTAGCTGCTTCAGTTCTTAAAGCATCACCATCCATAGTTACTTCTGAGTTTGGTATAGGTATTGTTCCATATTTACTTCTAACTGCACCTAAAATCTCTTTAGATAACGCCAAACCATATTTACGAATCCAAGTTTTTCCTGGGTCATTAATATGATTATAACTCATATTATTATATGGAACATTAGAAAAATCTGATATAGAACTCGTTACAGAAGTTCCCACTCCCTCAACCAATCCACTTTTATCTTCCGTTAAATAATAATCAAACCATACTTTAAAAGTATCACTTGGATCTGGAAATATTCTCAATTTATTATTAACTAAATGAAATGAATATGCTGATTTTCTAATCTCATCATTCATTTCAATAGCCTGTACTCTTAACAAATCCTCAAATATTGGCATCATTGTAAAAGAAACGGCGGGTGAATACGAACCAAACCCAAATCCTTCAATTAAATTTTGAGTTCCATATCCAGTTGTTGCGTATGGATCAAAATATCTTTGAATTGCTGGTGTTGCTCCATGATAAACTCGTCTAATTTCAATTGCTTTTCCAGATTCAGATACTGCTGCATATAAAGCATTTAAATCATATAATTGACTACCACTATTTACTGTGATTGAACCTTTCTTTAAATCTACTTGTCCACCAACGGGTAAAGTAGCTTCCGTACCATATTGGTTAGACAATGCTACAGTTCTTCCTAATGTTGGTGTAACATTTTTATGTGTTAAATCTGAACCTGTTGATTGTCCTTTTAACTGTAATAAGTTATCAATTATATTATATTGATTTACCTGTGAGGAATATTCTAATGAGGCCTCTTCAAAACATGCATAAAAACTTGTATCCTGTAACTCTACGTCCATTATAGGATAGCCCAATCTACGGGCTGCCCAAGTTGCGAATTTCGGTGCGTCTGTTTGAAATGTTGATTGATTATCAAAAGTTCCAAACGGTGTTGATTCACTTACGGCTGAACCACTTCCTGGCCATATTGAGGTTTGTGCCATTTAAACTTCTCCAATTAAATAAAGTTATTCACTAATAAATAGATGATAGGGGAAAAGAAAGATTATAAGAGTTATAACTAATTAATTTATCTGTGTTCTTGTTCGTTGTTTTGTGGGCCTTTGACACTACTTACTAATATGTTATTTGCAAAATAATTGTTATCACTAGAATTAATATCAGTACTATCTATAAAATACGTTTCAAATTCATCATCTATATCTTCAAACCCTACTATTGTAACTGCATCATTAACCAATTCTGTATAATTACCTTCCACTTCCATACGAATATCTTCTATTGCCTTTCCCGTTCCCAGTATAGGAAATCCACCAATTTTTAATTGTGCTGTTTCCCATTCATTTCTTGTAACCACATTATTAAATCTTAAATCTTCTATATCATATTTACTTTCTGTATACTTTTTTTCAGGTGAATATGATTCCATTCCTACATTACAGCAAAAATGGTATCCCAAATCTTTAGCCCAATCATCAACTTCGTCTATATCAGTAACCATTTTTGCACGAGCACCTACTCTATCATATTCTTCCATACCCCCATCCACATCACTACATCCACGAGTTTCTATACCATCTTCACGATAAACAATACCACACGGCATAGCTTGCATTCTTAATGGGTGACCGATAGTAGTAATTAAATCAGTCCCATCACTAAATTTTATTTTAACTAACTTAGTAGCTCGTTGTTTTTTTACTTTTCTAACTTTAGTATATGTGGGAGTATTCATCATAGGATGTGCCCCATCATAATCTTCTGAAGCCATATCGAATGTTTTTATAACATCACCAGTTTGAATTTCTTCTATGGGTTTCTGATAATCATCTAACATAGTAATTAACGTACCAGATGATAATCCAGGAATGATTTGTTCCATTATTAATCTACACCTAAACCAAGTAAAACTCCATTTGCAAAGAAAGTTGATCCTTTATCCAATCCACCAATACAATACATAGTAAAATCATCCTTACCTTCTTGAGATTCTACTTCCTCGACTGTTACATCATATGATAATCCTTCACCATCATCCACAAAAACTGGATCATCGGCTGCAATTGCTGAAAATCTACTTTCAGGTTCACCTTCAGCATGTTCACCTGCACCATAGACTTCTTCTGCTGCTTCTTTACTTGCAACTACCCAATTCGTTCCTTCTTTCATCCCATATATTGGACTATCTGATGATAATACCAAATTAGTATCATTACTAAGTGATATTTTACTTACATCTACACTTTCAATAGTGTTTTCTTGTACTTCAGTAACAGCTCCTGATGTTTGTTCATTTACCTCTATATGTGCCGAATCAAAATCTTCTGCTGATCCATCATATGTTTGAATTTTATCCCCTACTAGAATTTCTTCTATTGCCTTTAGAGAACCATCTTCTAGTGTTATCAAAGTACCTGTGTTTAACCACGACAAATTTGCCATCTTGTAATCTCCTAATTATAAATTTAAGATATATAATCTCTACTATAAATATAATGATCACAAAAAAACCCCAATCTAAAGACTGGGGTTTTTTCAGTTATCTTATAAGATATTAACCATTATACATAGTTAACATCAGCAACGATCACTTTACCGTAGAATTCTGGCCTGACCATTTTCTTGGCGTAGCGAGTCATTACACCTTTACGTGGAGTAAAGTTAGTTGGGTCATAGACCAACGGAGTCATTATAAGAGGTACATACGGAGCATATACAGCACCTGTTTCAAGGAAATTACTTCCTCTGAAACCGACTAAGATTTGATTCTCAATCATGTATGGGTTCTTATAAACAGTATATCTGTTGTTCAATTGACCAACCTTCTGAACGCCCATTGCGTAAGAGGTGTTGGTTGCATTACCATCAGTATCAGCGGCGTAGCCAGGGATACTTTCGATGATAGTTGCAGTTTCAGGAGAAACTACGATGAAGTTTGCACCACCACGTAGAGTCTTCTGATGAATTGCGTTACTTACAGCTTGTATCTTGTTACCAAGAGTCTGGAACCAAGTTCCTTTTGTGTAAGCGTTAGAGTTACCAGATGCTTCAACAAATAATCTAGATGCTGAGTCATACTCGTATCCAGGTCTAGCACTCCAGCGTTCCTGTTTAGCAGATTCGTTAACTAACAACATATCAAGGATTTCCAAATCAATTTCCATTGAGATGTATTCACTTAACATTGCTGTTAATTCGGCTTCTGCATCAACACTATGATAAGCGTTAAGGTCTTGAGCTAACTCAGGAGTCCATACAGCTTTCAGTTTACGTGTTTTAGCAACGATAGAGACATTACGCATTTGGATATCAACTTCGGGTATTCCAGCTGCTGTAGTGGAATCACCACTTGTGGAAGTATCTTCAAAATCTCCACGAGTTGTATCGGTTGGTTGTTTGTGATATTTAACACCAATACCTGTAGCCGCTCCAGTAATATCCGCTATAAACGAATATGTGGAAGCTGCTGCACTGTATTTAGTATGTGCGGGGTAGTATGCGGCTACTCCAGATCCAGAAAGTTCAAATGCACGAACACCAGAATGATCTGGGTTTGTGAATGCACCTGTACCTACAGTAACTTTAGATAAAGTTCCTGCGGAAACAGAAGCTGAAAGATCAGGTTCGAATTCAACATCATCCCAAACAACAGAACCAGTAGTATATACCGTAGCACTTGCAGTACTACCTGATACTAATGTTCCAGTTGCGGAATCGTTGACGGAATATCCGAATTTACCAGCACCATAAAGTCCACCACTAGCATCAGCGTTTGATGCAGAGGTGTCACCATGGATATCACCACCGACTGCATGTGCTGCTGTCTGTAATGTTCCATATTTGAAGTCAAGATAAAAGATCAGTCCACTTGGAAGGTTCATAGGTTGGACAGAAACGAAGTCCTGTGCTGCTAATTCACCAAAGATTCTACGAACCAGTGGTAATGCAACTCCAGACCATTCTTCTGTACCAGGGCCACCAACTCTTGATGTTTCATCAATGAGCTGTTTAGCTTGGTTTTCCAACAGTTGAGCCATATTGTGAACTTTATCTTCTCTATCAAGACCTTCTAATAGACCTGTGGCTTCCCACTTCGCGACGAGCTTTTCTGTTTCTTTCCTACGCTCGACGGAAGGGCTATAGCCGCCCATTATATTTTCAATTGCCTTAAGTGACATAATAAGTTCTCCAGTTTACTATTAAATAATCTTAGCTAACTTCTGAAATCTATCTTTCATAGAATCGCCTTCAGAAATTACTTCCTGTTTCGGTGATTTTGTTGAAGCGACAGGTTTAGATGCTGAGCCTTTAGATTCTTTAACAATTTCGGGTTTAGCTTCAGAATTTGCTCCGAAAGATTCTGCCATTGTACTATACACTAGCTTAACCTCACGAATATTCTTAGCTCTATCAAAGGTTTCAACTACTTTAACTTTCTGACCAGTATTCAAACCAAACACTCTAAATAGTTTGTTTGTGAATAATAGTTTTGCGTTAAGTAAGTTGACTTCGTTCAACTTAGAACGAAGATATTTTACGACATTGCGATGCTCGTCAAGATCGGATTTAAGTTGAGAAACTTGCTCTTGTGCTGCTTCAGCTTCTTCTTCTTCACCTTCTTCTTCTTGAAGTGCTTTTATGATTTCTTCTAAGTCGATTTCCTCTTCAACATCCGTTACAGCATCCTCTTGTGGGGGTGCTAGTGGATCGTCAGCGGATTCGGCTAGAGATGCTTCATCTGCAGGTTCGCCTTTTTCATCTTCAGGATTTTCACTTCCTGCTTCTGGGGCGTCTGCTGCTGCAGGTTCTTCAGAGCCTTGGCCTACTTCAGACGAATCTGATGCTTCAGCGGCTGGTTCTGTGTTTTCTGCATTTCCGATATCAGAAGAATCAAGAGTTTCATTAGAATCGTTATCGGGGGAAATTGTATCAACTTCACCTTCGGTAACTTGTTCGTCTGTAGGCTCTTCTTCTTCAGCTTCTTCTTCATTAAGCTCATCTTCAAGTTCTTTCAATACTGCTTCGAGGTCTAGATCAGCGTCAGAAACTTCTTCGTGGCCATCTTCAACATCCTCTTCAGAATATTCTTCTTCCACTTCAGCTTCTTCTTCTTCAGAAACTACTGGTGCATATTTAACACCATTGATTTCAATCACGCCTTCTTCTGCAGGTATTGCGACTTCTTCTTCATCCTCATCTGAAAATTCAGCTGGAACTTCTTCAGGAGCAACTTCTTCATCTTCATCAGAAAATTCAGCAGGTGCTTCAGGAGCAACCTCATCATCTTCTGCTGAGAATTCAGCAGGTACTTCTTCAGGAGCTATAGCAACTTCTTCTTCATCTTCGTCTGAAAATTCAGCTGGTACTTCTTCATCTTCTACTTCTGCCTGAATCTTCTTTGAAAGCATAGATTGTAGGCGAGGAGTGAAAGCTTCTTCAAGTGCCATNTTAGCGTTNGCTAAGGCTGTTTCGCGAACTTGTTTTGCGTCTGCAATGGCTTCTTTTAAAAGATCATCCATTGTTTTTCTCCTAATTAATTAAAAACTAGATAAATTACCTAATTTAATTTAATTATTTGTTTGGATTTAAAATAGTTATTGGGAACTATTATGTGATTAGTTTTAAGGTACACTATATGACGGGATGGTTATCCCAATAGTGTATTTAGTTTTATATAAATATATATTTATTTAGGAAAACGTTCAAAAATTAGAAGTTTTTATCGTTTTCTACTTGCATATCTCGTAAATTTCGTGCTTTTGCCCTTAATACCATCTTTCTCTTCTTCAAAGAGGGTTTTGTATAGTATGATCTCTCACTTAAATCATACAATATTCTGGAATCTTTTATCTTCCGTTTGAATATTCTTAAAGCTTTTTCTACATTATTATTCTTTACTTTTACTTCTATCAAGTGTAACCTCTATTATTTATATAATTATTTTTGCCATCTACGATCAAATTGTCGTAAACTAACTCTTTTAAATTGTTTTTTTATTTCTCTATATGGATCATATATTTTTGGTTTAATGGATTCTGTTATTGGTTTATACTTCTTACCATCTATTGTAATTTCACCCATATCACCAAATTCATCTTCCATATCTTTCATTGCTTGTGCTCTAGCGGCTTCTTCATCATCGGGGTCTCCACGAGTAGGATCATCATCAAGTGCTGTATCTAAGTTATCAATATCATCGGGGTCATCTTCAAAATCTCTACCAGGAGCACCCGTAAGAGATGAACCTTTCTCAGAGTCGTCTTCTGGAGTATCATCAAGTTCACGAGAACCTGGTACTACTCCCATATCGTAATCATCTTCGTCATCGTCAAAATCTCTTTCGAAATCTCCACCACCTAATTTACCTACTGGTTCTTTCTCTGGTTTCTCTTCTTTATCTGGGGTAAATTTACCTTTTTCATCATCTTTACCTTTTACATATTTTCCATCATCTGTTTTTTTGAAAGTGGGTGCAGTTTTATCATCTTCTTTACCCTTTTCTTTATATTTTCCCCAACCAACGGATACATACTTATCATCATCATTTGTTGGGTCAGCTTCAGAAACTACAGCGTGACCGTCTCCACAATCTTCGTCATCGTAAGATTCACCCATATAATCTTCTAACGTGGGTAAGGATTCACCAAATTTTCTATTAGTCCAAGTGGACTCTTTTAATAGTGGTTTCATTTTAATCATTATCATACTCCAAAGAATAATCTTCATTTCCAAATTTATCCCAAGATGCAACTGCACCATTGAAATCTTCATATTTTTCGCCTGTATTAACCACTCTCTTTATCACTTGTAATCTTTGTATATTTTTATCCCTATCACCTTTATATGGATCGTCTGCGGTTGGATAACTTAACTGTCTATATCCACCCTTCTCGAACCAAGGTTCAGGTTTATTCATATTTACACCTAATACGCGGTCTTTACCTGCTAATGTCCATCCAGTATCGGGTTCTCCACCATCTGCTTTATATGATACAACATTAGTTGAAACTTCTTTCAAAATGTCCATCAATTTAATCACTCTCGTTATCACCCTGCCAATTTTTATCTATATAATTAAAGAATTTTGATTTTGCCTCATCACCCAATTCATCAGGAGAACCAACACCAAACTTCTTTAACGCGGCTTGAAAAAATTTCTCATATTCTTCTTTACCACCAGATTCTTCATTGACTTCATAGTATCTACCTACAATATGTCCCATATCTTCATATAGTGCACTCATTCTTTCTTGTAATCCTTGTGCTTCATTTGCAATTTTACTAAATTGACCTGAGAGAGAACCTAAATCTTTCATATTACGATTGATTGTAATTTTATCAAACCATTCTTCGGTTTCTCTTAAGGTATGAGTTCTTGCAGTCTTTGCAATATTAGCTAACTTTTCAGCAACTGATCTTATATCATTTTCACGATAAATATGTTTACCCAAAGAACCAAAATTTCTAACATCTTCTAAAAACTGAGATTCGTCAATTTCTTGTTCTTCGTGGCCATCCTCGTGGTCTTCTGGTATTAAAGACGACAATCTAATATCAGAGTTCACATCTTCAGTAGAAATTTTAGTCTTAAACATATCAAGATTTGAAAAGGCTGGTTTATTAACTACCCCACCCACCATAAAATTTTCTACTATTTGTTTTAATTTAATTTTCTTTGACATTATATGTCTCCTATTATCTCAATTTGAGTATCTTCTAAATTTATCTCTTACTTTATGCCACAATTGCTTTATAAAATCTTCTTCACCAAAATGGGTTCTTCTAATATCCCCTTGATTAAGTCCTCTTACTAAATCCAATGCCTCATACTTATGACTTTTTACTCCATTCATCATAGTCTTAATTACTTTCTGTGATGCCTTTCCTAAAATCTGTGACATTACATTTAAATCTTTATCAACGAATTGTTGTGCTTCAGGTGAACTAAATGGCTTACCATATTCGGCTTCATCTAATTCAATTAAATGTTGTTTAAATTTTCTATGACTAAATTCTTCGTTAGTTGATTTTTTAGATTCATCTACTTCAATTCCATCTTTTTCAAGTAAAAATCTTTTAAATTCTCTATGACTAAAGTCACCCATTATTCACCCCTAATAATCTTATTAATCATATCTTCTGCTTTACAATATGTTCCACAAGTTCTTCCTTGTGCTTTAGTTGTTCTATCTACACCCTCAGACATTGGATACATAAAAGCACCTTGTGTAGAAGGATTAGATACGAAATCAAATGCTATCAATTCAAAATCTGGTTGTACTTGTTGTAAATCTTCTCCATCTGCTTCACTAACTGTTTCTACTGAACCCATCCCACGAGACGAAATTCCGAGTTTAATTCCTGCTTTAAATAATTCTTTTAATATATTACCACTTGGTGTACCCAATACTTCAACCGTACCAAGTAAATCATCCCCCAACCAATGCATCTCTTTAATATTATGTGAAACATTCTGTAGGTTCACCACAGATGAATCTGGGTGGTCTAATTCCCCCATAGCCCGACGTTCTTTAATATAGGTGGTTGTATACTTCTTAGCCTCTCTTACTAAAACTTCACGCGGATAAACTCTACCATTTTGGTTTTTAGCCTCTGCTCGTTGAAGTACACCTTTAACAATTAATTTACCATCATTTTCTTTTAATGATTCATTTATCTGTTCCGATTTTACTTCAAATGGTAGATAATCTACTAATAG
>JGI26240J51127_1001130_pt1 | contig 9322 bp, 12 predicted proteins | sample SaaInlV_150m_DNA_5_FD_51127 | JGI IMG/M metagenome (IMG submission 51127)
TATGACAATTTAAGAACTTATAATAATAGTTCATCTTGGAATGAAGATATATGGAAGCAAGTAATAGAAAAATTATATAGAGTAACTATTGATGGCGGCGTTGTGGTTTGGGTTGTTGGAGATGCAACAATAAAAGGGAGTGAAACAGGTACAAGTTTTAAACAAGCATTATTTTTTAAGGAATGTGGTTTTAATTTACACGATACTATGATTTGGAACAAAGGTGGTTTTACTGCTGTTGGTGCTTTAAAAACACGATACGCACAAGTTTTTGAATATATGTTTGTATTTGTGAAAGGTAAACTAAAAACATTTAATGCTTTAAAAGATAGGTTAAATAAACATCAAACTGGTACTTTCTTAAAAAACAAAAGACTTGCTGATGGAAATATGACTGAAGTTGGTAAATATGGAAAAAGAAATAAATACGGACAAAGATTTAATATTTGGGAACTTGCAAATACAGATAGAAGTAAACACCCTGCAGTATTCCCTGAACAATTAGCAAATGACCATATATTAAGTTGGAGTAATGAAGGTGATTTGGTTNTNGACCCATTTATGGGAAGCGGAACAACGGGGGTAGTTTGTAAAAATTTAAACCGTAACTTTATCGGCATTGAACTTAACCCAGAGTATTTCAAAATTGCNGAGAAGCGAATCTAGGCTAAGGAGATGATATGAGAATAGGTAATTTAGAGAATGATACAGACCTACAAAATAGGTTTAAGATATTAGATACATCTACAGGTGAGATACTAGAGGCAAATGTATTTTATGAGAAGAGTAGTGAGCAGGGCTGGGAAAGGGCTTATATTCAAACATTGTGTGATTATCTTGGCGTGACTGGNAATGCTACTGTAAAGATACTTACCTACCTCATTAAGAAGAAGGATAGCCAAAATAGAATAATTGGAACTCACCAGATGATTGCCGATGGTGCAGGTTCTTCTCTCGGTTCTGTAGATAGGATAATGAAAAGATTAAAGGATGATGGATATATTGCGACAGTTACTAAAGGTGTTTATATGCTGACTCCGTATATGCTGAGGTATGGAGCTAGAACTCAAGGAGCTGCATTATTGAGGGTATGGGATAATCTAGTGATGGAAGAAGAGGGTGATTTAGATGAGTGTTGAAAGAGCATTAGAGTTAGCGAAAGAGTTAAAGTATCGTGAGGAGCATAACCGTTTAAAGTATTATGCTCCGTATGATTATCAATTAGACTTCCATAAAGCATCAGGTAATCAGAAGTTATTAATGGCGGCTAATCGTATTGGTAAGAGTTATTGTGGTGCTATGGAGATGGCAATACATTTAACAGGTGAATATCCTGATTGGTGGGAGGGGAGGAAATGGGATCGTCCTATTCGGGCTTGGGCAGGTGGTAGCTCAAACGAGACCACTAGAGATATTCTACAACGGGAGCTTTTAGGGCAGCCAGATGATAAGACAGTAAGAGGGACAGGTGCAATTCCTATGAAGAATATAGGTGAGGCAACAAGGAAGCCAGGCGTTCCTAATGCGCATAATAGTATAGTAATACGCCATAAGTCAGGAGGTAACTCAAGGTTAGGCTTTAAGGCTTATGAGATGGGTAAAGAGAAATGGATGGGTGAGAGCCTTGATGTAATTTGGCTAGATGAAGAGCCACCACCTGAAATCTATACACAAGCAGTTACTCGTACTGCGGATAAGGGTGGGATGGTCTATATGACATTTACTCCTGAGAATGGAATGACTGAAACAGTAGCGCAGTTTATGAATGATCTTCGTAACGGTCAGTTTATGATGACTGCTGGATGGGATGATGCACCCCATATGACAGAAGATGTTAAGGAGCAGATTNTAGCGGCATTACCACCCCACGAAAGGAAGATGAGGTCATTAGGTATTCCTTCTCTCGGTTCTGGTTTAGTCTTCCCTGTTCCAGAAGAGATTATTACTTGTGATCCATTTGAGATTCCTGCTCATTGGCCTAGAATAAGTGGAATGGATTATGGTTGGGATCATCCTACAACGGCAGCGTGGATAGCATGGGATAGAGATAGCGATGTGGTTTATGTGTATGACAGTTATGCACAGTCTATGGAGGTAGCAGCAGTTCATGCAGCGGCAATTAATGCTAGACCTAAATGGATTCCTGTAATGTGGCCTAGAGATGGAAGGCAAGCTGATAAAGGATCAGGTACTCCATTAGCGGATCAGTATAGAGCATTAGGTGTGAATATGTTAAAGGGATCTGGCAGGAGTTGGGGTGGGTGGTTTACAAATCCTCCATCAGCAGGAATGAAAGAGGGGTCAGGTGGCGTTTCATTAGAGGCAGGTGTTATGGATATGTTGGAGAGAATGAAGACAGGTCGCTTCAAAGTGTTCAACAACCAACCGCAAGTACTTGAAGAGTTTAGAATGTACCATCGAAAAGATGGCAGAATCGTACCTTTTAAAGATGATTTGATTTCTGCGATTAGATATGCTACTCTCTCTTTAAGGTTTGCAAGAATACACGAAACGCAACCTAGACAGCGGCAAACGGATAGTAACTTTAATATATTTTAGGAGATTAATATGGGTGGAGTATTTAGAGCTGTAAAGAGTATATTTTCAACGCCATCAGCACCATCGTTGCCAGCACCATCGTTGCCAGCACCAGGCCCTACTCCAGCAGTTGTTGCCGCATCACCAGAAGAGGCGGTTTTACCAACAGAGGTGGAAGCTCCATCAGAGGCTAAAAGGGCTTTACTTAAAAATAAAAAGAAGGGTCGATACGCCACACTATTGACTGGCGGTAAAGGAGTTTTAGGCGATACAGAAGTAGGCACTAAAAGTTTATTAGGGAGTTAGATATGGGACTAATACGAAGAGCGGCCAGCGTGATGAGGTCGATAAAAGAGCCTCCACCAAGCGGTGAGATGCCAGGAATGGTAAAGTTCTCTGCAGCTGAAAAACTTGGAATAAATCCATTTTCTGATCCAGAAAGTTTTGAGCAGATGGGTCAGAATCATTCCCTAGATGAGATAATGGATGCTTCGGGTGCGATTTCGAGTAAGAAGCCACCATTAAGTAAGAAGCTACCATTAAGTAAGAAGTCACAAGGTCGCTATGGAACTCTACTTACAGGAAGTAGAGGAGCGCAGGATGCAGTGGAAATAAGAACTAAATCATTATTAGGGAGTTAGATATGGGAAGTAAATCAGCACCAGCACCATTTATGCCAGTAGCAGCACCACCTCCACCAGCAGTAGATCGCAAGGAGTTGGATAAAGAAACTTTAGCGGCTGCAAGAGAGCGTGTAGGCAAGACCTCAACTAAAGATGGCGAGGAAGATCCACAGGCTACTCTACTATCTGAAAGAAAATTCTGGTCAGATAAAGAGAAAGAACAGCAAAAGAAGAAAACCTTACTGAACTAATAATGATTGAACTCCAGATTGGACAAGATCAGAAGGTAGCAGAGTGGGTAGGTAAGAGAGCGGAGGTAGAGAACCTCACTGAATGTACTACTTATGGATTCTTTAAGGATGGGAAAATAGTAGGTGGAGCAATATTTTATGATTGGCGTGTTGAGGATATGGTATTTTCAGGCGCATTTGAGGATAAAGGATGCTTCACCAAGAGGAACTTAAAGTTATTCTTTGATTACCCCTTTAATCAGGTAGGATGCCATAGAATATCAGCATATACATCAGTAGATAATAGTAAGGCTAATACCTTACTAAAGAAGTTGGGCTTTACTAAGGAAGGCTGTTTTAGGGAGATCTCCTCAAGACAGGAAGATGCAAACATTTATGGTATGCTCAAGAGAGAGTGTATCTGGCTAAATAAATAGGAGAAGTATTATGGGTAGCAAATCAGCACCGTACACACCACCACCACCAGTAGATTATGCAGCAGAGGCTCGTCAAAGAAAAAAAGAGGAAACTGAAATGTCGGAAGAGTTAGATCAGGAGCGAGCAGATCTTATTCGTAAAAAGAAGACAGGAAGATATAGTACTTTACTTACAGGCGGTGAAGGCCTATTAGATGAGGCAGAGTCAGGCAAGAAGAGCTTACTCGGAGAAGGATAATGGTTGAGCAGATACTAAAGCGATTAGCTAAACTAGAATCATCTAAGCAAATATGGTCAGAGCATTGGCAAGAGATCCTAGATTATGTAATGCCTCGTAAGGCGGAAGTCACGACTCAGTACGCTAGAGGTGCAAAGCGAACCTCAAAGCTATATGACTCGACAGCGATTCATTCCAATACATTACTAGCGGCATCATTACAGGGAACGCTAACATCAGCATCCTTACCTTGGTTTCATTTAAAGGTGATGGACGAAAATCTAAACCTACGAAGAGATGTATCTGTATGGTTAGAGGATTGCCGTAATAGAATGTATAAAGCATTTAATTCATCGAACTTTAATACAGAAGTCCACGAATTTTATCTTGATATTACATCTATTGGTACTGCTTGTTTAGAAGTTGAAGAGATTGAAGAGACAGGAGCATTTTCATTTAGATCCCTCCATATATCTGAATATTTTGTAACGGAAGGTCATCATGGAGATATAGATACTGTATATCGTAGTTTTGAATATACAGCTAGACAAGCCTACCAGAAATGGGGTGATGCTATTGGCGTTAAGGTTATGGAGGCGTATAGAGAAGACCCAGATAAGAAGTTTACTTTTATTCATTGTGTAATGCCATCATCAGAGTATCAGGGTGAAGCTAAAACGAAGTTGCCCTTTATTTCGACTTATATCGGTAAGGAAGATAAAAATATAGTAGGAGAGGGTGGCTATAACGAGCTTCCTTATCTTGTAACCAGATGGTCGAAGGCTTCTGGCGAAGAGTACGGAAGAAGTCCTGCATATAATGCGCTACCAGATATCAAGACACTCAATAAGGCTGTAGAGTTAGGTTTAGTTGCATGGGCTAAAGCTATTGACCCACCATTAACTGTAGAAGATGATGGAGTAATAGGTCGAGTAGTTACAAAGCCAGGCGGTATTACTACGGTTCGTAGAGATGGAGCTATTAGAGAGTTAGGTAGTGGAGCTAGATTTGATGTATCTGATATGAAAGAGTCAGAGCTTAGAGCATCTATCAAGCAAGCATTTTTCTCAGACCAGCTAGAGCTACAGTCAGGGCCTCAAATGACTGCAACCGAAGTTCAAGTTCGTTATGAATTAATGCAGAGGCTTCTTGGCCCTACATTAGGCAGATTCCAGACTGAGTTCTTAAATCCTCTTATCGAAAGATGCTTTAATATTATGCAGCGAAATGAGATGTTTTTGGAAGCTCCAGAATCATTAAATGGAGTAAAGGTTGATATTGAGTATGTTGGCCCACTTGCTAGATCACAGCGAATGGANGAGGCTGTAGCAGTAGAACGCTTATATGAGATGGCTGGAATGATGGCTCAGATAGCTCCTGAAATAATGGATAATTTGGATCACGATGCAGCTATAAGATCAAGAGCAGAACTGCTTGGTGTACCTAAAAATATTATGAAAGATCCACGGCAGGTAGATGCTCAAAGACAGCAACGGATGCAGCAACAGCAACAGCAGATGGAGATGCAACAAGCGCAACAAGCAGTTAGTACAGCATCACAGGCTATGCCAATGCTAGGCAAAGAGAATGTTGAATCTACACAAGCAGGTATGGAACAGATAGCGGAGGCAATGGGTGGTGGCTAAAGCAATACAGAAACTAAAGAAAGAATATGCAATAGTGTTTGGAACGGTTGAGGGTGAAGCAATCCTCGAAGATCTAAAGGCTGCGTACCAGATGCGTGAATCATTCGTTAAGGGTGATCCGTATGAAACCNCGAGGAGGGAAGGCGAGAGAGCAGTCTATCTTCGTATTATTAGGATGAGTAACTTAAAGGAAACATAATATATGAGTGATGAACAAGCAGCGACCATTGAGCCTGAGGATAATGCACCAGCAATCGCACCCGAAGCAAATGACAATCTAAGCGACTGGAAAAGTGGACTATCAGAAGAGTTGAGGGCAGACCCTACCTTAGCAAATATTAAGGATGCAGAGTCGGCAGCGAATACCTTAATTCATCAGCAGAAGATGATAGGAAGCAGAGTACCTTTACCAAAAACAGATGAAGAGAGAAGTGAGTTATATTCTAAGTTAGGAAGACCAGATGATCCTAGTGGGTATGAATTAAAAGTTCCAGAGGGTTATGGTCAATATTATCCAGAAGAGACAATGAACTCTTTTAGGGAGGCAGGTCATAAGCTAGGACTATCACCAGATCAGATGGCAGGATTGATGGAATGGCAGAAAGGCGCAATTGACTATCAGATAGAGGATGAGAGGAGTCAGGTTAATGCTACGGCAGGNGAGTCAGAAGAGATGTTGCGTAAAGAGTTTGGTAATAATTACGACAAAAACCTAAGAGCTGCCAATAGAGCTTTAAGTGTTTTCGGTGATGACGATATTAGGCAGAAACTACAAGATCCACGATATGGAAATGATCCTTCATTGATTAGACTACTTGTTAAGGCAGGTGAAGGCATTACTGAGGATTCAGCAAAAGGTACTGCTAATAACTCCTTGGTAATGAGTCCGCTAGATGCACAACAGCGTATCGACCAGATCAATAGTGACAAGGGTCACGCATATTGGGATGCTAAAAATCCTAAACACTCACAAGCGCAGAAAGAGATGCAGGACTTATTCGACAAGGCTTTCAATAAATAGTTCTTGCATTTGTGTAAACTTATGGTATTGTTAGTGTAACAGGCGTAAAAACTTGTTGCACTACTCTCAAACAACCACCCTTTTTTAGGATAATGGTTAGAGAAAGATTAATCACTTAATGATTCGACTATTCATCGTAACTGATAGACACCCGATAGGATAATGTCAACTTTATATTTTTTTATTAATTTATTTTAGGAGACATTATTATGTCAACAGAAATCACAACTGCATTTGTAGAGCAGTATAAAAGTAATGTTCTACATCTTGCACAGCAAAAGGGATCACGCCTTCGTGATACAGTTCGTTATCAGCCTACAGTTGGTAAGAGCCATTATTTTGAGCGTATTGGAGCTACGGCAGCAGTAGTTCGTACTACTCGCCATTCCGATACTCCACAGATTGATACTCCACATTCAAGACGCAAGGTTACACTTGTTGATTATGATTGGGCTGATTTGATTGATCAGGAAGATAAGGTTAGAATGCTTATCACTCCTCAGTCAGAGTATGCACAAGCAGGTGCTAATGCAATGGGTCGTGCTATGGATGATGCTATTATCGCAGCAGCTTCTGGTAATGCGTATTCTGGTGTAGCTGGCGCAACAACTGTTGCTCTTCCTTCAGCACAGAAAATCGCTGGNGGTTCTACAGGCTTGACTCTTGATAAGCTACTTAGCGCAAAAGAGATTATTGATTCTTCTGAAGCTGATCCAGACGAGGCTCGCTTTATACTTTGTTCTGCAAAGCAAATTACAGACCTACTAGGAACTACTGAGGTTAAATCTTCAGACTACAATACGGTTCGTGCTTTAGCTTCTGGACAGATTGATACTTTCTTGGGCTTTAAGTTTGTTCGTACTGAGCGTTTGGCTGTTGCTTCAAGCATCCGTTCTTGCCTTGCATATACTGAGTCAGGTCTTGGTCTAGCAGTAGGTCAGGATATCACTACTCGTATTTCAGAGCGTGATGACAAGAACTATGCAACTCAAGTATTCCTATCAATGATCATCGGTGCTACTCGTGTCGAAGATGAGAAGGTAGTGGAGATTGGTGCTTTNGAGTCATAAGCTGTAATTGGGGGGAGGAGGGTTATATTCCCTCCCCTCCTGAATAATTTATTATGGAGTGATATATGGCTACAGAAGTCTCAATATGTTCTAATGCGCTGAGGAAATTAGGAGACGATCCTATTACTTCATTATCGGATAATACAGAGCGAGCTAGACTCTGNAATGCGTTTTATGAGCCTATAAGAGATTCAGTAACCAGAGCGCACTCTTGGAATTTTGCGATTCGTAGGCAAGCACTAAGTAGATTAACTTCTACTCCAGCTTTCACATATGCCTATGAATATACCCTGCCAACAGACCCTTATTGTTTGCGTGTATTATCAATGCAGACTAATGATCTTGATTTTAAGGTAGAGGGTCGTAAGCTATTAACCAACGAAGGTGAAGCTAAGATACTTTATATTGGTAAAATAACAAGTCCTGCTGAATTTGATGCTTTATTCACAGAGGCATTAACTGCAAGGTTAGCGGCAGAACTTGCTTACTCAATCACAGGAAGTAACTCACTTACATCTCAAATGTGGGAGATGTATGAGCTGAAGTTAAGAGAGGCTAGAGGAGCTGATGGCTCAGAAGGATCATTAGATAGTATCGTAGCAGATACCTTTACTGGCTTCCGCTTGTAATGGCTAGAGTTCATCCATTTCAATCTAACTTCACGGCAGGGGAGCTTAGTCCTCGACTGGAAGGGCAGATAGACTTTAAGAAGTACTTTAATGGCTGTAGCGTTCTGGAGAATATGAGCGTATATCCTCACGGTGGGGCTNTTCGTAGGGGGGGATCGTATCATGTTGCAGAGGTTAAAGATTCCGCAGATACAGGAAGATTAATCCCTTTTGAATTTAATGTCACACAGGCTTATGTGTTAGAGTTTGGCGATCAGTATATTAGATTCTATAAAGATAATGGTCAGATATTAAGTGGAGGCAGTGCTTATGAGGTCGCTTCACCATATTTAGATAGTGAATTATTTGAGCTACATTTTGCACAGTCAGCAGATGTTATGTATATATGTCATAGNAATCACGCACCGAGAAAGTTAAGTCGTACAGGTCATACAAGTTGGACTCTAGCTACGCCTACATTTACATGGGCAGGAACTTCTCCTTGGGATGCCACTAATGGCTACCCTAGAACAGTATCATTCTATGAGCAGAGACTGTTCTTTGCAGGAACTTCCGCTAATCCTCAGACAATCTGGGGGTCACAAACAGCAGACTATGAGAACTTCGATCAAGGCACAGGTCTTGATGATCAGTCAATGGAATATGCTATTGCAACGAATAGAGTCAATGTAATCAGATGGTTACAGCCTAGTAGAGATTTAATTGTGGGTACGGCAGGGGGTGAATTTAAGATAGGAAGACCATCAGGTGAGCCGCTTACTCCATCTAATATAATGATCACTCAGCAGACTACTTACGGTAGTTGGACTGCACCTCCTATACAGGTAGGTAGCTCAATTCTTTTCGTCCAAAGAGCTAGAAGAAAGTTAAGAGAGTTTGGGTATAATTTCCAGAATGATGCTTATATCGCA
>JGI26240J51127_1001131_pt1 | contig 9322 bp, 7 predicted proteins | sample SaaInlV_150m_DNA_5_FD_51127 | JGI IMG/M metagenome (IMG submission 51127)
TTTAATGTTGTATTTGAAATATCATTATTAGCAAAGTGCAATGCTAAACAAAAACCGTCTCCATCAAAATTTACATAGTGATGATTTCCACTAAATAACTTCATATGGCATAAAGAAATTCTAGGCCTATTTTTAGAAATAATACCCTCTAACTCATGCACATATAACAATACATTACTATGAGGTATGATAACTTGATGCTCAATTACGCCTTTATCGCCAAACATACTAAAATAAAAAAAATTTTTTGCAGACGGAAATAAAAAACCATAAAGAGTTTTAGTTTTTTTATACAAATACTTATTCGATAAAAAATATACTAAATTAATCCACCACATAATAAAAGTGCCAAATAAATTAATTTTTTTAGTATTATGAAACGGAAAAATATTATGTGACTCAAATTGGTTTTCAGACTTAAATCCCTTGTCTGATATCTTTCCCAAAGACATTATTCCCTTTTGCTTGCCAGATAGAGATATGCCACACCATCCATGAAAATAATCGTAATTATCTTTTTCATTTATTAAAATTTCATACGATTCTAAAATAGAATTAAAACTTATATTTGTCACCTCAACTATATCAGACTGAACAGCGTACACTTGCAATGTTACTTCTAGTATTACACCTGTTACACCGTACCCTCCAATTGTAAGAAAAAAAATTTCTTTATTCTCATCTCGGCTTAATGAAACAATTCCTTTTTCAGGATGAAAAATCTTTATTTTAACAACATGATTACCGAAGCACCCTTCATTGTAATGATTCTGACCATGGACATTTGCAGCAATACAGCCACCAACGGAAGATCCTGGATATGATGGGACCGATTTAATGTAATATCCATAAGTTATTAAATAGCCATATAACTTGTCTAATGTTATAGAGGAAAAAACATCAATCTGACCATCTTCTTGTCTAAAATTTATAATTTCTTTATCGGATTCGACCTTGACAACATTGCCATTGTTAGAAAAAAATGCGCCCACAATAGAAGAGCCTGAGCCCATAATAGAATATTTATTTTCATCAAGCTCACAGTATTTGATACTTTCATATTTACAATGTTTTAAATTACAGCTCGATGATGCATACAGATCGGCACTTGTAAATTCTTTAATCATTATGATCTGTAAAATATTTATCGGATGATTCTACCAATTCTACCGCTATCTGTTCAATCGTAGTATGGTTGAGCAATGAATTGTTTGGTATTCTTATTAAAGCAGGTGTATGCGTTTGTGAAACAATACAATCTGATGCAATGCCACTTGAAAACTCATAATCCGTACAGTCCCAAACATCTTCTTTCATTAAATGGAAGCCTTTTCTGAACATATCGTTAAAAACAAAATTCATGTGTTCTCTGGTTTCAAGTTTTATTACATGATACTGCCTATTCCAGAAACAACACTCAGAGCGTGGCAGTACGGTTATCGTATTTGATTTGCTTAATATATTGTCGAATATATCTGAGTATTCCATTCTCTTTTTAGTCATTTCTCTAGTACGTCCAAACTGCACACTACCAACATAATACTGATATTTTGCTAACATTGGCCTTTCCCACGGGTCAAATTTATTTGACATCAAACCCATTCCAGAATATAACACTTTTCTTAATAAATTAGGATTCCTTCTCTTGATAAGACCAAAAATATGATGCGTAAGCAATGTATAAATTAAAGGAAATGAATTAAAGATACTTATGATATTTTTAATGTAGAGGATTAATGCGTTACTAACTTTTTTCGAATATTTTAATGAAGTTAATTCAACTGCTATTTTTTCATGTAGCGATAAATCATCGGTCAATAAAATCCCACCTCCCAACGTTGTTGGTACTTTCATCAAACTACAACTAAATATACCTGCATGCCCAAATGTTCCTGTTTCTTTCTCCTTGTAGAATGAATCAAACGATTGTGCAGCATCTTCTATAACCTTTAAGTTATTTTCATCTGCTATTTTCATTATTTCGTCCATTTGGCACGGGTGCCCAAATAAGTGAGTTATGACTATGCCTTTAGTTTTAGGTGTAATTATTTTTTTAAGGCTATTATGGTCTATTGTGTAGTGATTGGGCTCAACATCAACAAACTTTGGTTTAAGGCCTAATTGTAGCGCAATTTTTACATATAAGGGAAAACCCATAGCAGGAAAAATAACCTCATCACCTTCATCAAATGTACTTTTCAGAACAAAATAAAAAGCCATTCTTGCAGATGGAAATAGCGTTATATTCTTATCTGGAAATCTATTTTTAAGAGTTACATTAAGATCTTTGCTATTGAGCTCACTAGTATTAAACGGCCTCCAATGACTCTTAAGAAAAGCCTTCCATTCTACAAAAGTAAAATCAATCGAAAAAAATGGGATGGCCATAAGTATATATCCTTTTGTTTATTGTTAGCTATGTAGTATTTTATAACCTAACTAGAAATCTTTGATAATTTGTTTTAATAATCTTGCGTATTCAGCAGTCCATCCTGGACGTCTTAAATGATCAGAATCCCGCATTGCAATATCTGGAAAAATCCTATGTTCATTTATATCTATAAAATTAATTTTCGAACAATTGTTATTAAGATGATTAATTAATATATCTTTTAATTTATTAATTTCACCTTTTTCCTTTCTTTGTAAATAAGTTGTTTTTGGCATTGGTGCTACCATAATATATAAACCAGCTTCAGGGGCCATCTTACATATATTAATCAATGCAGTGCCAACGATTTTTGATAATACAAGAGGGTCGTTTGCACGACTATCTATGCCACGTTGTACAGTTGGATGAATAGGTGATGATTCTAAAACCGGTATTTGATCTGGTATTTCATTTCCTTCAATTAGACTATCTGGTACTGATGCAAGTAAAGCAAGTATTTTATATCCAATTTTCCCTTCGATATTTAAGATTGCAGGCTCAATTTTCTGATTATCAAATACATTGCTCATATGTTTTAATAACCATTTCTGTTCTTCGATTTTATTAAAAACAGAGGTTAAATAAACTTCAGCAGCCTTCCCTTCCGGGTCATATCCAAAAAACTCTGGGGTTGATGCAAATACAATCCTTTTAGGTGGGGTGTTCTTTTCTAAATATCTTTCTAGTAAAAACATTGATCCAACCACTCCATTTGCTTTATTTGTTGTTAAATTTGCAACCTCACCTTTTGGAGCAATACGATAGCTCTTCAAAACATCTTGTGTAATACTATCTCCCAATAAAACTGTCGGGGCATTTATCGCTCTACCTTCTTGTAAGGCAATAACCAAACGATCTAAATCATGTCTGCGCAATGGCACATCTTTAAGAAGATAAGAAAAAACCTCAGCAAGTAGTGCAATAAGAATTAATGTAACTGGAAATGTTACACTGATAAATTTTCGCCATTGAATATCCACTAAACCACCTAAAATTGAAAGTAAATGAATGTACTAGGCTCATCTAACCAGCCAACAGCGACCCACAAAAATACTGATGAAGAAATTGCTAAGCCTGTTGTTGGTTGTATTTCAGATAGATGAAGCGGTCTATTTTTTAACAATAAAGAAAACAGAACAAGAGTAATGATCCATCCAATCATGCGAACTGTATATGTCCCAGATGAAAATACTGTCAAAGTATGCCACGGTATACCAATATAATCTGCATAGTAACTAAGCCAATTTGGNAATATAAAAGATGCAGGATCTATCATTGTTATAATAATCAAATTAGCATTAGTAATATTATCAGCACGAAAATAGACAAAAGAAATCATTACTGTCAACATCGTGAGTAACCAACCAATAAACATGTGTGGTTTTGGAAGTCGCCACTCTTTCCATATGTGGTTTACAATTAATCCTAAAGCGTTTACTGCGCCAAAAGCTACAAAAGTCCATGCTGCGCCATGCCATAAACCTGAAGCAAGAAAGGTAATGACTATAGGTATAACAATTCCTAATAGAAATTGTTTCTGTTTTGACCAACTATTTAATATTGATTCTCGCATGACTGATAAAGCAATAGGAGAGTAGAGATACATCATAAAGAAACGAGTCATTGTCATGTGCCAACGTTTCCAAAAATCAATCATTGATGTTGCACGATATGGTAGATTAAAGTTGATAGGCAACAAGAAGCCAAACATCATTCCCAATCCAACAGCCATATCCGAATAACCAGAAAAATCAAAATAAAGCTGTAAAGTATATGCAATCACCCCTCCCCACGCCTCTAACATAGTCAACTGGTCTGCAACCCTAAATACACTATCAGCAAATGGTGCAATACCATCTGCAAGGGCAACTTTTTTAAACAATCCTACGATAAAAGTTACAACACCCAGTCCAAATAAAGACAATCCAGCGCCAGTACCTTTGCGTAATGATTGGAACTGTTTATCCATCTCTCGATAAAGAACAATTGGGCCAGCAATTAACTGTGGAAATAGAATAACAAAAGTGGCGAAATCCAAAAACTTAACTCGCTTTATTTGACCGTCTTGAGCATCCACTAATAAGGCCACTTGTTGAAAGGTAAAAAATGAAATCGCCAGAGGAATAAATATTTCCTCAAATTGCCAGCTTTCTCCTAACAACAACCCAATGTTTTCCATAAAAAAATTACGGTATTTAAAATAACCAAGAACTGCTATATTGGCTAATACTCCAACAATTAACAACAATCTAGAAGGGCTNTTCANTAGTTGATGGGTAACAGCATAATTAAAGAGTACCGACCCTAACAATAACAGCAAATAAGGCGGATTCCACCACCCATAGAAGAAAATTGATGCTGCAACTATCAACACCATTGAAGCACTACCTCCAACATCTCTCCGTATCCAATGAAATAGAATAACTACAATTGGTAAAAAAATAAAAAGGAAAATAGGATCATTAAATAGCATGCTCAAGAACCTTTTTTTTGTATTAGTTAATTACCTTAGAAAGATGATCGACCATTTCTCCAATATTCTCCAATATATTAATATCACGAGATTTCAATCTAATATTAAAAGCCCTTTCACTCTCTACAATTAACTTGATCTGATTAAGACTATCCCACTCCTCAATATCATTAGCTGTTGTCTCACGAGTTAATACTAATTCCTCGTCATCAAAGACCTCTTTAAAAACATCAATTAGCACACTTAAAATCTCTCTATTTTCCATAGTTACAATAATTCCATTTTTGTTATTTTCATATAATGTTCCGCAAAATTATATCCATTTTCAATATCTAGCTTATACTTATCGCTAGAATCCAGATCAACGTAACCAAGATCATTAATAATTTTTATAAGAAGTCCATTCCGGTCTGTCTCTTTATATTTTAAACTGATAAATTGACACCCTATTTTTTTTGATTTTTCAATTAATATTTCTTGAACTGCGTATTCCAATCTACGAGAAAAAACTCTGCAACTCATCACCCAATTATCGATTTCTAAATAATCCTTGTTATGCTTTGTAATCACAACTGACACAATACCGTAATCTTGGGTTCGATCTCGCAACCTTACAATTACCACATCAACTGTCTTACCCTTCAACTCTTCTGCACTATAACGTTTCTGAGTTAAATTAAACTGATTAGTCTTACCAAGAAGCTGAACAACTCTATCTAAAGTACTTTCACTTAATTGTTCAATAATTATTTCAGATTTTAAATTTTGTAAAAAAACTGACATTGCATTGTCATCTTTTTCAAGTTTGATTATTTCACTTCGAGCTTGATAAGATTTACTTCTTTCAAGGTCTTCATTGGTAATTCTTTGAACACAAAATACATTTAACTCATCTAATGCTCTAATGTAATCAGCAGGATCATTTGGTAGATCAATAACCAATACATCTTTTAGTCGATCTTGAACCCAAGCACGCTCTACTGGATTATCATCTACAAATACTAGAGAATCCAACCCAACATTTAATGCTTTAGCAATACGTCGAATATTAGTCGCTTTATCTTCAAAATTAACTTCAAAATGTGCAATATCTCTTTCATTCAAAACCATGCCGCTATGATTATGAAAGACTTGCATCGCAATATCTATGTCATTCTTTGAGCAAACAGCTAAAATAACACCTCGACTTGTCAACCCCTTAATGTACTGTTGAAATGCTGTAAACGCTTCGCCTTCTGCTGTTTCTACTCCTAGTGTAATTCCTTCAATACCATCATCTCCTATTACTCCACCCCACAATGTGTTATCAAGATCAAGAACAAGTACTTTTTTACCTCTTGACATCATCCCCTGCGAACGAGCTGCAATTGTATGACTCAAAATAGGTAGTACATCAAATGAAAAAGGCTGTTTTGACATCTGATAGAGGTGAGCATCGTGCCATTTCTCTAATCCAACACGGTAAGCAATATATTCTGCATCAATAAATCCAACATGAGCTGGTGCACTATCCACCATCAATCGATTTATCTGGCGTATATAATTTAACAAACCTCCTGCTGTATATCCATCCAACTCTCCCAATGGACGACTGGGTGGTGGATCAAAACTCAATTGCACGATAGGTATTGATATAGAGCCCCACACATCTTGCCAAATCATTAGCTCCTCTTGCAAAGCATTCATATACTCATCATGAGTGCATCCTAATGAAGAAGAAAAAACAAGGTCTCTATGAGTTGGTAATATAATTAATAAGTCGGGCTTAAAGGCATGGAGTTTACTTTCCGAGTTCAACAACTCGCTGAAAATCTCACCATAACCACCCCTGTAAATATCAATTGAAAAACCATGCCGAAAAAACATTAAAGGCAACAAATCTGCTAAGAAATCACCAGTAAATCCACATAGCAACGCTACTTTAAGCTTCTCTTTTGATTGTTGAACTTTATTGGAATAGAGATTGTAACGTTTTGCTAATTTTTGTACTGCGTTAGATGTTTTACTTAATAGGTTATTAGCATAGAGTTCATCAACCCATTTCGAATCACTCATCTACGTACTGCTCTACTTGCATGAATTATATTGCCATACAGAGTATCCGCTTTCGGTGTCATTAAAAACTCTGCCATATCTGCAACATCGTCCGCTGTTGTTAGTTGTTTTTCAGGCATGCCTTCCACTACTTGATCTAGATAACGATCTGGCATATCAGCTATTAATGAAGATTTAACCATTCCTGGCGCTAGAATATGTACCCTAATATTATGCTTTAACCACTCTTGAGACAAAACTCTAGAATACGCTGTTATGGCTGCTTTGGCAGAGACGTAGGATGCAGTTTTTATAGGAGGCATCCCTATCAAAAATTCTGTAGATAAGATGATTACCCTTGCACCACCTTTACATCCTTTTAACAGCGGTAAAGAATTTTGAACAACGAAATGTAATGATTTCAACTGACTATCAATCTGTTCAGAAAACTCTTTCCAAGATATATTATGTGTCAATTTATTAGAAAATGGCTCTGCCACAGAAAACACAATACCCGAAAGTTTTTTGTGCTGCACGGCTATCTTATCGAAAAGCATCTGCACCTCATCTGCCTGCTTTAAATCTACCGAATACGTGTCTACTCTATATTTATTACTGCTAGATAGTTCATTTTTTAATAAAGCTAGTTTATTTTCATTTCTTCCATGTAAAACGACTGGGCCTTTGGCCGCCAAACGTTTAGCAATTGCACCGCCAATAGCTCCTGTTGCTCCTAAAATTAAGACCGGATCTTGCACTGCACTTTTCCTCTTGCTACCGTTTGACCTTCCCTGCCATCTATTGTTTTCTTTTTTGCTTTCACTTTTAATTCTATTAGAGAAAGATCTTCCCAAATTTTCTTAACAGTACAATTAATCAATATCGTATCTTTTGGATAAATAGGCTCTGGAAAAGCAAGTTGTTCTTCCAGTAATAAACATCGTTCTCCTGGTAACAACATACCAATAATTCCAGAAAGTTGTGCACCAAATAAAAATCCATGAGCAACTCGATCTTGATATCCATTATCCACAGCATATTCTGCAGATACATGCAAAGGATTATAATCTCCACTTAGTAAAGCAAATTGATCAATTTGCTTTACTGTTACTTGCCAAACATGATCAACTTCCTGCCCAACAAATATATCTTTTAATAAAAAACTGTTTGAACTCATTAAATAATTTTCAATTTCTTATAGGCAAAAACCACCATTCTCAACAATAGCCAACCATGTTGGAAGCGAGATATTTGAGTTTCTCCATACTCCCTTGCTGCATATCGAATAGGCACCTCTACTATTTTTAGATTAAGCTTGGTAGCGCCAAATATAAGATCAAAATCCCCAAAAGGATCAAATTCACCAAAGTAGGAACGATTAGCCACAATTTTCTCATAATTTTTCTTAGTTAATACTTTGGTACCACAAAGAGTATCGGTAAGCCTTTGATTTAGCAACCATGTAAAGAGTACCGAGAAGGTGCGGTTAGCCCAAAAGTTTAAGAAGCGCATTGCCTGATTATCCATAGGATAAACTAAGCGTGTACCATTAATATATTCCCCCTTACCCGAAGAAATTGCCTTGTAGAACTTTGTCAAATCCTCTGGTGGGACAGTGAGATCAGCATCTAGAATCATCAAAATATCCCCTCGTGCATGGTCGAAACCTTTTCGCACCGCATCCCCCTTTCCTTTTCCATCTTGCACCAAAACCTTGATATCTTTATCTGGGTAGGCTTCAATCACTCGATGAATCTCATCTAGAGTGCCATCTTGACTATTACCCTCTACATACAGAATCTCTAGATCTTCACAGAAATCTGGAAGTCTCTTTACTGCATTTTCAATATTCCCCTTCTCATTACGACACGGGATAAGTACGGTAGTTGATGTCTTCCTTAACTTTACATCACGTACTGGGCGGGCAACTAGATAATTTCTAAGTGAAAGTCGACGGATTAGTGGCAAGGTGCCAATAAGACGGTTAATGAGTGTACCTAAACCAAATAGACTGCGTGGCACCAACTGGCGCCACTCTCTTTTAACTGGTTCAAAATCAGCTAAGTGCAAAAAACCCATAGTATCTTCTGTAGAGAGCCAATTCATTTCAGATGACGGCATTTTTAGACCAATCTTTTCTCCTAAAGCGAGGATTGGCTGCCAACGCCATGAATAATATGAAACAATGAGGCGAGTATCAGGANTGCAAAGAGAGTGAAGTCTTTCAAATGCTACTTCACAATCATCTAAGTAGCCAATTGTATCAGAAAGTATAATGAAATCAAATGAGCCTTGAAGNGAAGAAATTAATTCATTATCTTCTACATCTCCCTGAATAAACGAGAGGTTCGGATAATTTTTTTGTGCAACAGAAACCATATTAG
>JGI26240J51127_1001168_pt1 | contig 9130 bp, 9 predicted proteins | sample SaaInlV_150m_DNA_5_FD_51127 | JGI IMG/M metagenome (IMG submission 51127)
CTTACGTGTGGTTTGTCTGTGAAAATCATGTAGAGTTTATTGGCATTTTGTTTGCTACTGTTATCTGGATACATTATTTTAAGTTCAAAACTATATCATGATGACACTGCTAAAACGTGATAAGGCTGATTACAAGATCTTAATAACCGATGATGATGATAATTGTCGTTCCAGTCTGAATGACATATTCGAACCTGAAGGTTATACGACATATCTGGCTAGTTGTGGCAGAGAGGCCGTTGAAATTGCAAAGCATGAATTGCTGCATGTATTAATTATGGATGTGCACATGCCTGATTTTAGTGGTTTCGAAACGTTTGAATTCATCAAAGTGGAAAAGAAGATACAGATTCCATGTATTTTTGTATCTGCGGATACCTCTAAAGATTTAAAGTTTGAGGCTATTGAGGCTAATGCGTATACATTTATATCCAAGCCTATAAACAAAGAGATAATTAAATACGCGGTAGAACAATCACTTGAAAAGTACTATTGGAGATAAACTGTTAGGTTAATCAAGACCTTAGAAAGGGGACAATGAACAATGAAGACAAAGCCATTAGGGGAAAAGATTTTAGTTAAAAGATTTGATGCGGTAGAAAAAACTGCCGGGGGAATTGTGTTACCGGATGCTGCTAAAGAAAAGCCAAAAGAGGGAAAGATAATTGCTCTTGGTGATGGAAAATTGTTGGACAGTGGTACCAGGGCAAAGTTTCAGGTTAAAAAAGGAGACAGAGTCGTATTTACATCTTACGCGGGAACTGAGATTGATATTGATGGTGAAGAGTACCTGTTAATGGCTGAAGATGATATTCTTGCAATAATTGAATAGTTAGGAGAACAGAATGGCTGGTAAAAAAGTAATGTGTGGCCACGAAGCTGGTATGGCTATAAAAGATGGAATAAATAAGTTGGCAAATGCTGTCAAAATAACGATGGGTCCAAAAGGCCGAAATGTAATCATTGAAAAAAGCTTTGGTTCCCCGACTATAACAAAAGATGGTGTTACTGTTGCAAATGAAATAGAGCTTGAAGATCCGTATGAGAACATAGGTGCACAGCTGGTAAAAGAAGTCGCGTCTAAAACTAATGACGTTGCCGGCGACGGTACAACAACTGCGACGGTATTGTCAGAAGCGATATATTCAGAGGGGCTGAAAAGTCTTGTTGCCGGGGCTAATCCGGTTGGAATTAAACGAGGAATTGAGAAAGCCGTGGAGGCGATAACCTCAGAGCTCGTTAAAATGAGCATTGCGGTTTCCGGAAAAAAGGAGATCGAACAGGTGGGTACTATTGCGGCAAATAATGATCCGGAGATTGGAAAGCAGATATCAAATGCAATGGATCGCGCCGGTAGTGATGGAGTAATAGCTGTTGAAGAGGGCCAGGGCTTGGAAACTACGGTGGAGCTTGTTGAAGGAATGCAATTTGACAAGGGCTATCTGTCCCCATATTTTATTACAGATACAGAGAAGCTGCAGGCCGTTCTTGTAGATCCTTATATCCTTGTTCATGAGAAAAAAATCTCTGTACTAAAAGACCTTTTGCCTATATTGGAAAAGATTTCACAATCTGGTAAGCCTCTGTTGGTGATTGCTGAAGATCTGGAGGGTGAAGCGCTTACAACTCTCGTAGTTAATAAGATGAGAGGGACATTGAAATGCGCTGTAGTGAAAGCACCTGATTTCGGAGACAAGCGGAAGGCGATGCTTGGAGATATAGCGGCAGTAACTGGTGCGGATGCAATATTTGAGGACTTGGGAGTCGGATTGGACAGCCTTAAACTATCAGATCTGGGTGGCGCTAAAAAGGTAATTATCGATAAGGACTGTACGATGATTATTGAAGGCAATGGATCGAAGAAGGAGATTCAGGGCAGGGTTCAACAGATAAGAAATGAAATTGAAAATTCTACTTCAGATTATGATGTGGAGAAATTGCAGGGAAGGCTTGCAAAGCTTGCAGGTGGAATTGCAAAGATAAGTGTTGGTGCTGCAACAGAGGCAGAGATGAAGGAGAAGAAGGCCAGATTAGAGGATGCAATGCATGCTACAAAGGCTGCTGCTCAGGAAGGGATTCTGCCCGGAGGAGGAGTTGCACTTTTAAGGTCAGAAAGAGCTTTGAAGAAAGTTGAAGCAGGGCTTGATGAAGATGAAAAGGTTGGAGTAAACATCATCCGTAAAGCACTTGAAGCTCCGCTTAGACAGATTTCTGATAATGCGGGTCTTAACGGAATCTTAGTTGTTCAGAAGGTAAAAGAGATGGACGGGAATAACGGCTTTAATGTCGCCACAGAAAAGTATACTGACCTGGTTAAGGCAGGCGTTATTGATCCGGCAAAGGTAGTAAGAACTGCGCTTCAGAATGCGGCAAGTATTGCAGGGTTACTGTTGACAACCAATGCAATTGTCAGCGATGCTCCCGAGAAGGAAGAGAAGTGATTATTAAAATAAGTAGATGTTGAAAAGCATAAAAAGGTTTCATATTATAGAGGTGCCATCTTTGTATAAAGATGGCACCTTTTTTCTTATCAATTTAAAATAGTGTCTGACAAGTCAATATCACTTTAACCGGGACCGGATATAGGATGAAGAAAAAAACCAAAAAATCAACGAGTAAGAAATACGACAAATATCAAAGTCCGCTTGCCGAGCGATANGCAAGTGATGAGATGAGCTATAATTTTTCAGATCAATTNAAATATAGCACGTGGAGAAANCTNTGGATTGCATTGGCNGAAACAGAAAAANCTCTTGGGGTTAAAGCAATTTCACAGAAGCAGATTAATGAAATGAAAAAATTCCAGGACNACATAGATTTTGATGCAGCNAGAAAGCATGAGATCAGNGTGAAACATGATGTGATGGCACATGTTCACGCTTTTGGAGATCAGTGTCCAGCCGCAAGTCCGATAATTCANCTGGGTGCAACAAGTGCATTTGTACAGGATAATGCTGATTTGATTCTCATGAAAAACGGTATGAATATTCTGTTAAAGAAACTGGTTAATATTGTAGATGCGTTGGTTGTGTTTGCCAGGGAGTATAAGGGTTTAATTACGTTAGGATATACTCACTATCAACCGGCCCAGCTTACTACAGTCGGGAAAAGGGCGTGTCTCTGGTTACAGGATTTTATTATTGATATAGAAGATCTGGAAAACAGGATAGAAAATTTAAGATTCAGAGGGGCTAAAGGTACTATAGGTACGCAAAATAGTTTTATGGCCCTGTTCAACAGAGATGAGAAAAAAGTAAAGCAGCTTGATCAGCAGGTATCAAAAAAAATGGGATTCGATAAAATCCTTCCTGTCGCCGGGCAGGTCTATACTCGAAAACTCGACAGCCAGATTTCAGATGTTATGTCCGGTATCGCTCAATCTGCACACAAGTTTACAAATGATCTAAGGTTGCTGCATAATTTGAAAGAGATTGAAGAGCCCTTTGGGAAGAAGCAGATAGGCTCTTCTGCCATGCCGTATAAGCGAAACCCTATGCGTTCTGAGAGAGTAGCGTCTCTAGCCCGTTATATAATCTGTAATGGCCTGAATACTGATTTTACTAGCAGTGTACAGTGGTTTGAGAGAACGCTGGATGATTCAGCAAACAGGCGGCTTGTACTGCCGGAAATGTTTGTTGCAACGGATGCAATGCTTGACATCGTTCTTGGTGTTGTCAGGGATTTAACTGTTTANCCGAAAGTGATAGGAAAACGCGTCAATGAAGAGTTGCCTTTTCTAGCCTCCGAAAGCATATTGATGGAGGCTGTTAAAGCCGGTGGAAACAGGCAGAATCTCCATGAGAAAATACGTAAATATTCTATGGAGACTATTACTCTTGTCAAAGAGGAGGGTGCGGATAATGATTTTATTGAGCGAGTTAAAAAGGATGAGGATTTTGCAATAATTAAAGACAGGTTAAATGATATATTAAAGCCGAAAAACTTTATTGGCAGAGCTCCTAAGCAAGTGACTGAGTATATCTCTGAGGTTGCGAGGCCTATACTGAGAAAGCACAAAAAACTGCTTGGAGTAAATACAGAATTCAAGGTGTGAGAACTATGAGTGCTTCAACCAGGGGATTGAGTCTTGTTCTGATAACTGACAGGAAGGTTTGTGGGAAGAAACTTACTGGCATAATAGAGCATGCGATTGAAGGCGGCGTTGGAACTGTACAATTAAGGGAAAAAGATCTGAGTACCGGTGATTTGTATAGTCTTGCAAAAGAGATTCGTGAAATAACAGAGAGAAAAGACGTAAACCTTATAATTAATGATAGGGTTGATATTGCAACTGCAGTTGATGCAGATGGAGTTCATCTTGGCTGGCAATCTCTGGGAATAGATATAGTTCGGAGGATGATTGGACGGGATAAAATAATTGGCTTCTCGGCGCATAGCCTTGAGGAGGCAGAGAGAGCAAAAAGTAGTGGGGCCGATTATGTCTCCATTAGTCCGGTTTTTGATACCGTAAACAAAGATTATTTCATAAAACCGCTGGGGGTTGGTGCAATAGGAAGAGTAAAGGATCAGATTAATATTCCTGTTATCGCTTTGGGTGGTATCAACGAAAGCAATGTAAGCAGTGTAATTAAAAATGGTGCCGATGGCGTTGCTGTAATATCTGCAATTCTTCTCTCAGATAGTCCTGAACAAACCGCAGCAGGTATTTGCAGGGAAATTAAAAAAATTGAATCGAAATCTGGAAAGAAAACTTTAATTGGGAGTTGATATGCAACTATTAGACAATGTTAAATTTGATGACAAAGGCCTGATACCGGCTGTAATAGTAAACGTAGCTGATAACAGGGTTTTAACACTCTGTTTTATGAATAAGGATGCCCTGGAAAAGACGGTAGAAACTGGAAAAGTACACGTATTTCGCCGTTCGCAAAACAGATTAATGATTAAAGGTGAAACTTCAGGCCATACACAGTTGGTAGAGGAAGTCTACTTTGATTGCGAGGGCAAATCCTTAGTTATTAAGGTTAAACAGAATGTCGCTGCATGTCACGCTGGTTATATGTCCTGTTATTACAGAAAGTACAATAACAAGACAAATAGTATAGAAATAAACGAAGAAAAAATCTTTGACCCTGAAAAAACGTATAAGAGCTGAAAGTGGTCAAAAATTGCTTGCAAAGGGTTTTAGCTCGTGTTATATTTGACTCTTGAATTTTGGCAATTATTGCTGAATCAGTGTTAGAAAGTAGTGGAAGGAAAGCAGAACATGAAAAGAAATATGGGACGTTTTGGACTCGTGATTTTAGCTCTATCAGTAATTCTGGTACAGGGTTGTGCTGAATTGGAAAAGCTTAACAATCGTCAGGCAATTACGATTCGTGATCAGATGACGGATCTTGAGAAAATGAGGATAGAGTTAGACGCTGCTAACAAGGTTAATAAGGTATATGAGGATCGTGCAAAGTCAGATGAGGATGTAAAGGAGAGACTTCGTGCAGAATTGGAGAGACTTGCCAGTTCTATCGGAGGTGGTGCAGTTGTTAGAGATACAGCAGAGGGCCCAATGGTTCAGCTTCCGGAGACGATTTTGTTTGATTCCGGTCTGGCCAAGTTAAAGACTAAAGGTGAAGTCGCTCTGGAAAAAATTGCTAAACATCTTATGTCTCACCCTTCGGCTAGTGTAAGAGTTGACGGACATACGGATAATGATCCTATAGTGAAATCAAAGTATTTATGGGAATCAAATCATCATTTATCAGCCGGAAGGGCGTTAAGTGTTCTGCATTACCTTGTAAATAAAGGACATATAGAGAAAAACAGGATTCACATAGCGGGTTATGGCCCAAACAGGCCGATAGCATCTAACAAAAACAAGGCTGGTAAGATGCAGAATAGGAGAGTTGAGTTTCTTATCTTGTCTCCGGAATCCAGTTAGAACAACAAAATAACAAAAATTAATTTTATAAATCTTTAAACACTTCTTACAAAACTTAAAAGCCTTGCTATAAGTAGAGAAAGATGTTGTTGAATAAAAAGTAAGGTAGTAAGGCAGTATGTCAGCAGAACCGCAACAAAGAAAATCAAAAAATGATAGCAAAACCTGGGAGATTTTGTGCTCTGTCAGACTTGCTGTTATCATTATAGTAATAATGGCCGTTGCTTGTGTTATAGGAACGATCATTCTTCAACAGAAATCACCTGAAGAGTATGTGGGCAGATATGGAGCAGGCCTCGCAAAATTCTTCGCTGCAATTCAGTTTACCGATATATTTCACTCCTATTGGTTTTCGTTCCTTCTGGTATTGCTATGTGTAAATTTAGGTTGTTGTACCGTTAAGAGGTGGCGTAATAAGGTACTGATGATCGGTTTCCTGGTTACACATATCAGTATAATCCTGATCCTGGTTGGTTGTGTAATAGATCTTCTTACAGGTGTAAAAGGTGGTGTCAATGTTTATGAAGGCAGCTCTGTAGACTATTACCTCACAAGGGCCGATTATCAGAAGGTACCACTCGGCTTCCAGGTATTTTGTGATGATTTCATGATAGAAAAACATCCACCAAAATATAAACTTATCACTTACGTAAAAGACAAAGATAAACAGAAAGCGGTATCTTTAAAAGTAGGTAAGAAGATCAGCATCCCGGGCACTAATTATGCGGCTACTGTCAAAGAATTTATTGCTGATGCGGAAGTCCTGCATGAACCTATTAATGTGTCTGATGAGCCAAAGAATCCGGCTCTGTATATTCAGTTTTCAGCTAAAGGCGCTGTAACTGCGGAGGGATGGCTCCTTGCCAAAGACCATAACTGGTATAATGACAACCAGCGTAATTTAAAGATAGATTATGTTTGGGCTGACAATGATGAGCGCATGAGAGACTCGCAAATGCCGCAGCTAAGAGCACCAAACCAAAGCTGGAGATAAGTATAGAAGGAAAAAATATAGTTAAAACGGTACCGGTTGAAGAGGGGCAAAAAGTTTCGATTAAAGGTACTGACTATACGGTTGAGATAAAGGATTTCGCACTGGATTATTCCAAGAGATTAGTGCCGTTGAGTGATCAGGAACCAAGCAATCCTGCCGTACTGGTTGAGATTAGTGGCCCTCAGGGAAAAGATACTCGTTGGTCGTTCTCGAAGTACCCTGATTACCAGGATAAGGCTCACAAAACAATCTACAAGGACGTTAAGTTATTATGTACCGTTCCAGAGGACTTTTCAGATGCTGAACACAGAGTAAGACTTGTCCAAAGCAGAAGCGGAAAGAAGACAATTACATATATAAAGGATGGAAAAGTAATCAGCACAGATGATTGGGTACTTGACCAGAGTTACAATATAGCAGATTCGGATCTTGAAATTCGAGTTGTAAAATACTTTCCATCACATAGTTTAAAAAAGACAGTTGCCAAGAAGACNGGTGGACATGAGGGNCATAACCACGGACCAGGTGAACATCATGGAAATCCNGCTGTCTTTATAGAGATGGAAGGACCAAGAGGGAAGTTTGCCGATTGGGTATTTGCACATACACCTCCACATTGGTATCCTGANAACAACTTTGCCGTCTTATATGAAAAATCCGGTATGGAGATAAAAGATTATAAGAGCATACTGAGGGTTGTGGAAAACGGCAAAACTATGATGACAAAAACTATTGAGGTAAACAGTCCTCTGAAGTATAAGGGTTTTGTTTTTTATCAATCCAGCTACGATCCTGAAGGTGAGAGATATACNGGTCTTCAAGTAACAAAAAATCCGGGACTGCTGGTAGTGTATACTGGGTTTATTCTTTTATGCTTGGGTATAGTCTTCATCTTTTACGTAAAACCTTTCTTGAGAAAAATGTTTCAGAAAGGTAAAAAGATAGAAGANATCTATTCTGAAGAAGAGATACTGGCTGAACATATTGAGTAAATAATATCATTGTCTCTAAATTGCCAATTTGGAGTGATCAATGATAGATGCTTTTCGTTTAACAAAATAGAGAAGAGAGGTGTATTATGCTGAATTTGACATTTTATGTGTATATCGCAGCGATTGTTGCTTACATAGTCAGGGAAATATGGAGAGCGAAAACCATGCGTTGGGCCGCTTTTGGCTTGTTTGCAGCTGGTTTTATATTAAATACAATTGTAGTGTTGAACAGGTGGGCTGAGGCTCATCACGCTCCAATGTCTGATAAATATGAATCATTTATTTTCTTTGGGTGGAGTATTGCACTTGTTTATCTGATTTTCGAGCTTGTTACAATCTTTATTGTTAAAGTACATGAATCCCGACTTGGGATCATAGGTGCATTGCAGGGTGTTCTGGCTGCGTGGATGATATGCTCTGCGCTTGGTATTGATAGTACAATAAAGGAACTACCTCCGGCTCTGCAAAGTAACTGGTTGGTCACACACGTAATATGTTATTTCTTATCTTATTCAGCGCTGAGTATGTCGTTCTCCGCTGCGATAGTTCACTTAGTACGTAAAGCCTTTGTTTCTGATACACCGAAAGAAGCGTCAGCTGCCGGGTCAGAAGTCCAGAAAAAGAAGGACTATAGTTTCGATAAACTTGCCTACATCGCAGTTTCTATTGGATTTCCATTCTTAACCATCGGATTGATTACCGGTTCGATCTGGGCAAAAGGTGCGTGGGGTACATACTGGGGATGGGACCCTAAAGAGATATGGTCTCTAATCAGCTGGCTTGTTTATCTTACTTACATGCATCTGCCGTTGATGTTGCCTAAGACAAATATCAAAAAATCGTTCAGACCTATTTTGCTTTCAATAATACTTCTGATCGCTTTCCCTATAGTTCTGTTTACCTTTATGGGTCTGCACAAACTGCCTAGTTCAGTAGACAGTGATCACATTTACGCAGAATAAGGCGCTTAACAGAAAAACTTAATCAGACCCTTCAGACGCAGATATGTATGCGCTGAAGGGTCTGGTTTAATCATCTCCTTAATCACTCCATCAACACAGATAAACAGATTATTTCAAATTGTAGAATAATAATATTTACAATTTCTGGAAATTAACTATATTCTAGTTTTGCTGTGCATGTTCCGGTAATTTTTTTACACGAATTTCACTAATTTGAAATAATTGAGTTTAGATTAGTATGGAAATCGCACGATTACATATCGTTATCGAGGGGATCGTTCAAGGC